>JADMIO010955747.1_pt1:0-62500 | contig 98198 bp, 86 predicted proteins | sample 8958161 | NCBI WGS metagenome assembly JADMIO01 (sample SAMN16585339, study PRJNA669376) | soil metagenome | isolation source: Crop rotation soil | place: USA: Cullars Rotation, Alabama | collected 2011
AGATGAGTTCTCAGCAAAAGCTATTTTATCAATATTATCTATTCTTAACTTTATTCTGCTAAATGGGTTTAGCAGCGTTCTTATGGTTATAATATCGTTTTTAATAACAAAATATTTATAGTAAGTAAAACCGGTTAATATCCATAAGAACAGCATGATTACAACTCCTGTCCATTTATCACTTTTGGGAGATAGAGACAAAAGTATACAGAGACCCGAAACAGGGAGTGTATATACTAACATAGATTTTCGACCAATTATTCTAGCCTTCATCAGTATGATTGAATTATAACATTGTTTTATTCAATCACAAGCCTCGCGGTATTCACGATGTTGTCTACCTGCAATTTTACAAGGTAAATGCCTTTAGGTTGGTTGCTGAGGTTGATTGATGACAACTTGTTTGTTATAGTGGATTGATAAATGGTTCTTCCCATCATATCATATATGGTAATGCCTGCATTATTAAAATGGTTGTTATTAAGTTCTATCGTAAAATTACCATCAGCAGGATTGGGGTAAATGGAGAAGGATGTCGCATCCTGAATAGAAGTTATACTTGTAGTCGTATCGTCAATACTCCATAACTCATCGCCTGTAGATGTGTAGTTTGCCCTAAAATACAGTTTGCCCTTAAACTCAATAAAGCCGTTAAAATACATGTATCCTGTAAGCGGGTTGTTGTTGGTAGATGCAGGCTGTATCATGTTAGTACCCGGCTCTGTCCCATCGCTTCTGAATAGCTGGTAGTTTCCTGCAGACGGATAAGCGGCAAAGTACATTTTGTCCTTAAACACTGTCATGTGAGTAGGGTATGATGTATCAGGCTGAATGTCTTTTACAACATGCGTACCTGCCTGTGTACCATCTGTTACCCAAAGGTCGCCGTCTACATGGGTTTCTGTCATGAAATAGAGCTTGCCCATATATATAGTAGGATATCGGAGGACAACTAATCCCAGTGGAGTAGTACTGATTTCATGAAGTTTTTTAGTGCCTGCTGCAGTTCCATCAGTAACGCATAGCCCCCTTGCTACGTTAGACCCATTATAATAAAGATGATTATCATACTCAATGATAAACTGGTAAGGAATATATATGCCGTCTTTCCAACCGGGTGAAAAGTCTGTAATCATGTTTGTTCCCGCTGTGGTACCATCTGTTACCCATAATTCATACCCTTCATTACTGGAGGCGGCAAAGTACATTTTACCATTGAAGGGATAAAAGGTATTGGGATGGCTACTGAGAAAATTCTGAACGTCCTTAAGCATATGTGTGCCTGCAGCAGTGCCATCACTTATCCATGGCTCTATACCGCTACTGCCATCATCTGCACCAAAGTATAATTTATTATTAAAGGCTTTTATAGACGATGTATATACTGAGTAAATATCCAAAGGTGTTATTAATTGTGTACCCACCGCGGTACCATCTGTTACCCAAAGTGCGGTACCGCTTATCCCATCATCAGCTTTGAAATACAGCTTACCGTTCATCTCGCAAAAAGCTTCGGGATTGGAAGAGCCGGATGGTGCAATGTTTTTTAGCATTACGGTGCCACCCAACGTACCGTCACTTATCCAAAGCTCTCTACCGTTGGTGCCATCATCTGCGGCAAATATTAATTTACCATTTAGTGCTGCAAAATTGGAGGGTGAAGAACTAAAGCTGCCCGGCAGGATGTCCTTCAGCATGGCAGGGGCAGCCATTATACCATCAAAATACCAAAGCTCTGTACCGTTGGTTCCATTTTGTGCAGAAAAAAACAAAGTATTATTTACTACAATAAAGTCTTTCGGGTCTGAATTGCCGGTAGTGTTTAAGTCATATCCTTTGAAAGCAACTTGTGCGTGGATGCTGCTAAAACAAAATGACAGCATAAGGAATAGTATAGGGTTTTTCATATTAGGAAGATTGTATTTCAAATATAATATAAAACATTGCCATTCTTCTCCCCCCTTACTGTATAATATGCCCATCTACCAATGATTTAAATCATGTTTTTTTATTGTTGCCATCACCAGTATGCCTTTACATGGCAGGTATGTTTGCAGGGTAAAATAAATATATTTGAAACAATTACAAGATATTGCAACTGCTTACAAACCCACTTGTGAAAACGATGGTATAGACGTAAGCCAATTCTTTGAAGACCTGCCCGTGCCTGCATGGATTTATGACAGTACAACGCTAAGGTTTTTGGCTGTCAATGCCGCTGCCATATCGGTATATGGATACAGCAGGGAAGCGTTTTTGTCGATGACAATAAAAGATATTCGCCCATCAGAAGATATAAGCCGTTTGATGGCTGCTGCGAATGGCAGGCTGTATATGAAGGGTGCAAAACAATCTGTATGGAGGCATAAACTAAAGGATGGCCAGATAATGGATGTGAAAATCTCATCCTCGATTACAGATGATGGTAATGTGGCAGTTGTTGTAAATGATATTACGGAAAATGTAATCGTGCAGCATCAGCGCGATAAACTGTTACACTTGTTGCAGCAACGTAAACATGATTTGGATACCACATTGTTTGCCATTAATGAAGTGGCGTGGGCAATGCGTACCGATACGCATGAATTATTGTACACGAATGAAGCAACCAAAACAGTATATGGTTATTCGCCGGAAGAAATGATGGCTGATAAGAATATATTTTTCAACAGCATACACGAAGATGACAGGGCTGTTTTTTATGCCTCTATGCAACAGGCATTAACGGAAGGGCGGTCAAGCGCTTCTTTCAGGGTTTATCATCGGGATGGTACAATACGTTACCTGGTGGGTTCTGCATTCCTTAAAAAAGCGCCGGGCCTGCCGTACGACACCCTCAGTGGATTTACATCAGATGTGACCGGTGAGAGGTTACTGCAAGACCAACTGCTAAACCAGGAACGGAAACTGAGAAGCATGATTAATAATACGAATGATCTTATCTGGTCAATGGATCTCAATTTAGAGGTAGTGGAATGTAATCAGGCTTTCAGAAAACGGGTGGCACTGATGACGGGTAAAAAGCTGGCAGATGTACAAGATACAGATTTTGGCCCGGGTACATTTGATCATTGGAAACAATTGTTCTATAGGGTATTGGCAGGAGAAACAGTTAAAACCGTTTATGAGTCTGCTATCAGCGGGGAAACTGTTTTTGAAGAGACTGTTCTTAATCCTGTTATGGATAAAGATGACCTTATAGTAGGCATTAGCTGCCTTACGCGCGATGTTACAGAACGGAATAAATATATACAGGAAATAGAAACACGTAATAAACTCCTGCAGGATATTGCATGGATACAGTCTCATAAGGTGCGTAGCCATGTTGCTACTTTACTTGGGTTGCATCCGCTGTTAGACTGTGAACATCCGGAGAATCCGAATAATCATGTTGTTATAAACGGATTTGCTACAGAGCTTGCTGCACTGGATATTGTCATCAAAGAAATAAACAGCATCGCTTACAGTATGTAGTGATGGTTGGGATGAGGCGTTATTGTGAAGAGTTGAGCTTTCTCCCTTCCACACTATCAAAGTTATTTAATATCAGCTGCTGCATATTATCTGTTGCCGTTTATCAGTATATTAGCTATATGAAAAAGCTATTGCCCGCTTTGTTTTTTATTGCCATACCGCTTTTTATCATTGGGTTTATTTTTAAGGTACAACACTTGCCGGGGGCAGGTATGCTTATCATGGCAGGTATGGTAGTGCATGTTCTTTTTCTAGCTTTATCGCTGATAGAGATAAGCCGTTCTCAGGCAATGGCAGGCACAAAAATGATATGGTGTTTGTTGATGGCGGGTTTGGTAATAGGTGGCGTGTTTTTCTTTACGGTATTGCCATTTTGGGGTATGGTATTTATTGTTGAGGCGTTATATTTGTTTGCGGGAAGACGACAATTTTTGCACACAAAAGCATAAGACATCATGAAGAGCATATACCTGCCCGAAATAAAAAGCGATGTATACGAAGCCGCAAAACTCAGCGGTGATGAAACCGTATTATGGGACCTGTTTCTGCAACCGTTGCACGAAGAGCTGTATCGCAGGCAGGATTTCACTTTTCTTGACGATCTGTCTGAAGGGCAGCAGCTCATGCTCTCTTACGACTATATACAGATGCAGGTACTGCAGGGTGGTTTTATACAACTAATACAGAATGGTTATATAGGTTTGCTGCCTACGATGCCCGGATGGCTGAGTACGATAGGGTGTACCGAGATGGCAAAAGTGATAGACGATGTGCTGAAAGTATATGTACTGAACCGCGAGATGCTGGATAGGAAAACGACTGTAGAGGAGTTTGCCCGCCTGTACAGCGAGTTTGCCGAGTTTGAATTATTGGACGAGGCTTTTCATCGCCTGCACCCGCCAACACAGGATGTATTACTGAAGTACGCCCTTAACCACCCGCTCGAGTTTGTAAAGCTGGTGTAGCTATGCTATCGCATCTTTGGCAATAATAGTCCAGTCGTCATTGCCATGTCCGTTGTTTTTTAGCCTTTCCATTTCCTGCAATATGGCAGGCATGATGAGCATATCAAGCCCTGCATGTGCAGCAGCATCTACAAACAACCCGGTGTCTTTTGATGCCATGTCCAGATTCCATGTAGGGTTGTTATAATCTTTTGCAGCCATCCTGTCCATACGTGCAAAAATACCGGCGGCAGGATTCCAGTTCTGCAGCAAATTCACCACTTCACTATAAGGTATGTTTACTGCTTTTGCCAGCATCAGCATATCAGCAAGGCTGGCTGCAAACCCTACAAGAAAACAATTGCCTACCAGCTTCATACCTGCGGCTTTACCGGCTTCTGCACCCAGGTTAATGAGTTTACCCGTCATAGCAGACAATTCAGGGGTTAGTTTTTCCACGAGTTGCTGCTCGCCTGATATCAGCATAAAGCCTGTAGACTCCAGTGCATTGGCAGGCCCCATAAATACGGGGGCGTGCTGATAGGTATATCCAAGGCGGTTGTATTTTTCTGTTCGTTCTATGGCACCGGCCACTGATGTGGTGGTATGGTCTATAATGATAGCCCCGGGTTGCAGAGAGGGTAGTGCCTGCTCCAGCACTGCATCTACAGCAGCATCATCTTTTAGTATGATGTGAATCCGTTCTGCACCCTTTACCGCATCTGCTGCATTTTCAAAAGCTACCGCACCATCTGCTTCCAATGCTTTGGCTTTAGCTGCGGTTCTGTTCCATACACGTACTTGTTGTTGTTTCTTTAATGCAGCCTTTGCAAAGTTGCTGCCTAATAATCCCATGCCTAAAAATACTGTAACCATATGCTTGTATTAATGAGAGGTAAATTAGCTAAAAAACTAAAGCCCCGCTGAGCGAGGCTTTAATCTATATGCATTCTATATTAAGATTATCCTAAGTATACTTTCAGTGCATTGCTGTAGCGTGCTTTTTGCAGGCGCTTGATAGCACGTTCTTTTATCTGGCGTATACGCTCTTTTGTAAGGTCGTATTTTTCACCTATTTCTTCTATGGTTGGGCCATCATCGCCTTCCAAACCGAAATAAGCACCCAGTATCTCTGCTTCGCGTACGCTCAGTGATTTCAGTATACGTTTGATTTCGTTACGCAATGAATCTTTCATTACATCGTCATCCGTATCGCTGCTGCCTTCCAGCAAATCGCCCATAGCCACATCTTCTGCCTCGTGTACCGGGGCATCCAGTGATGTATGGCGGGTATTACTTGTAAATATGTTAGTGATTTCCGTTTCACTCATATCCAGTATATCTGCCAGCTCTTCTGTAGACGGTTCACGTTCGTTCTCCTGTTCAAAAGCTATAAATGCCTTATTTGCTTTATTGTAAGTGCCTATCTTGTTTTGCGGTAGACGTACCAAACGGCCTTGTTCTGCCAAAGCCTGTAGTATAGATTGACGAATCCACCATACGGCATATGATATGAATTTGAAACCTTTGGTTTCATCAAAGCGTTGTGCAGCCTTTATCAAACCAAGATTACCTTCATTAATAAGGTCACTGAGGGATAAGCCCTGGTGCTGGTATTGTTTTGCAACCGAAACCACGAAACGAAGGTTAGCTTTTACAAGTTTTTCCAACGCACGCTGATCACCCATATGTATCTTCTGGGCAAGTGTAGTTTCCTCTTCAGGGGTAATCATCGATATTTTGCTGATCTCCTGTAAGTACTTCTCTACTGCCTGTGAATCTCGGTTGGTAATCTGGGTGGCAATCTTTAACTGCCTCATAAAATATTAAAATTTAAAATTAACTATTAGTTTATTCTCTTTATTCCTTATATATAGACGATAAAACCGGGAAAAAAGTTTGTCGGTTTCCCGCTTTTCACATAATTTTATTAATACACAAAATCCGTTCCATTTCTTAAGATTTTTTTCATGTGTATGTCAAAAATCTTCATTACAACTTGAATATCAAGGCCAGATTGAGTTTTAGAAGTTATGGGTTTCTTCTATAGCGCAATAGATGAACATGGGATATGATATTTCGTGGCAGATTTACTGCAAAGCTATATCGCCACTGCCAAAAATGCTACCTTTGCGGCAGATTTAACAAATACTATGCAAAAAGACTTGTATCAACACCCGGATTATTACCTGGTAGATGAACTTTTGACAGACGAACACAAGTTAATTCGAGATACTGTTCGCGCTTATGTAAAAAAGGAGATATCACCCATTATTGAGGATTATGCCCAAAAAGCGGAGTTTCCTAAGCAGATTATCAAAGGATTAGGGGAATTGGGATGTTTCGGCCCATTTCTGCCCCAAAAATATGGCGGCCCGGGTTTAGACTATATATCATATGGTATAATGATGCAGGAACTGGAGCGTGGCGACTCAGGTATCCGTTCTACAGCATCTGTACAGGGTTCACTGGTGATGTATCCGATATACAAGTTTGGTACAGAAGAGCAAAAGATGAAATACCTGCCAAAACTGGCAACAGGTGAGTTGATGGGTTGCTTCGGATTGACAGAACCTAACCATGGCTCTAACCCCGCTGGTATGCTGACAAGCTACACAGATGCAGGCGACCATGTAATACTGAATGGCGCTAAGATGTGGATATCAAACGCACCGTTTGCAGATATAGCTGTGGTATGGGCAAAGGACGAGAATGGTGATATACGTGGTTTGGTGGTAGAGCGTGGTATGGAAGGTTTTAGCACACCGGAGACACATGGCAAATGGTCGCTGCGTGCATCTGCTACGGGTGAGCTGGTGTTTGATAATGTGAAAGTACCGAAGGCAAACATATTCCCCGATATAAAAGGTTTGAGAGGGCCGTTGACATGTTTGTCGAGTGCGCGCTATGGTATAGCATGGGGGGCATTGGGTTGTGCTATGGATTGTTATGACACCGCTTTGCGTTATGCACAGCAGCGTGTACAGTTCGACCGCCCGATAGCAGGTTTCCAGCTTACGCAAAAGAAACTGGCGGAGATGATTACCGAAATCACCAAGAGCCAATTGCTCAACTGGCGTTTGGGTGTACTGCGCGACCAGGACCGTGCAACTCCTGCACAAATATCTATGGCAAAACGTAATAGTTGCGACATAGCCCTGAAAGTATCGCGTGAAGCAAGGCAGATACTGGGTGGTATGGGTATCACGGGCGAGTTCAGCATTATGCGCCATATGATGAACCTTGAATCTGTAGTAACCTACGAGGGTACGCACGATATACACCTGCTGATAACGGGTATGGATGTAACGGGTATGAACGCGTTTAAATAGCATTCAGCTTTTATTGATATTTAACAGCCTGTTCTTCGGAGCAGGCTTTTTTAGTTTGTTCCTGTGTGAGTGTTTCTTTTGGTGTTTTTACTCACCACGAGCTTTTACTTTCTTTTTCCGCAAAAAGAAAGTAACAAAGAAAAGGCGCTGCGCATTAATTACTGCGTAATGCGCAGTGGCTATCTATCAGGCTTTATTACTACTGTGCTGCCAAGCATTGGTGCCTTGATGGCATATGTAATATTGCAGAATAAGAATCCATTGAGTTTTGGTACGCTGATAGCATAGGTATTAACACAACCTCATATTATTACATGGTAAAGTAGCAATCCGCAGCTGGGTACAACAGTAGCAACCCTGCTACATCGACAGGCACCCGCAACTCCTCTCATGGAGCGCAGCGGAATAATCACGTGGTGATTGATTGCGGGCAGCTTTTATTCATTAATTGTTTGTCTTTTTCAATGGTATTCATGCTTTGCAGGTCTTTGTTTCTTTCTTTTGCTGCCAAAAGAAAGAAAGGACACGCGTAGAGTACCAGCCTCATTTTGTGAGATAGCCACGCTCGTACCTCGCTCGCTATGACGAATACAGTTTTCATAAATACCAATTTCACATCGTTATCCACAATCTGTTAATAACAAAAATACATTGGTGAATAAATATTAGTTGTACATTTGTGCAAGAAAAGAAACCAAGCCCTAATTCCTAATATCGAAACGCTAAACAAATTCCCAAACAGAAAACATAAATAATCAGAATTTAGAAATTAGCATTTATGATTAAAACCAGTATTTAGGGTTTAGGTTTTAGTATTTAGAACTTTAAATCAATTATCACCAAATGGAAAACAACCAAGAACCCAATCCGCCACTGCGCGGACAAGCCTTCATCGATGCCCTGATGGCTGAACGCCAACAACTGGAAGCAGAACGTGCCAAAGACAACGGCATGTTTACCATGCTCACCGCCAACGAATGGCTGCAACAAGCCAGCCTGCGTCCCATACCAAAGATGCTATTCAGCGAGTACTGGCACGAGGGCGAACTCTGCATACTCTTTGCAGATACCAACACGGGTAAAAGCATACTTGCCGTGCAGATAGCCGACAGCATAAGCCGTGGCGCTGCCATACCTGGCTTTCAACTGGCTGCTGATGCGCAACCGGTTATCTACTTCGATTTTGAATTGTTTGACAAGCAGTTTGAAGCGCGCTACAGTGTAAACTATACACAGCACTATGCCTTTAGCCCCAACCTGCTGCGCAGCGAGGTAGACCCCGACAAACAACTGCCACAGGGATATACCTGCAAAGAAGAATACCTGCAAAACAGCATTGCCGAGTGTATTATGAACAGTGGTGCGCGTGTGCTGATTATTGACAACCTGACCTACCTGCGCGATGAAACCGAAAAAGCCAAAGATGCACTGCCGCTGATGAAAGAACTAAAAGAACTGAAACAGGTATACGGGCTGAGCATACTGGCACTGGCACACACCCCCAAGCGCGATATGGGCAAACCCCTGAACCGCAACGACCTGAGCGGCAGCAAGATGCTGATGAACTTTTGCGACAGTAGTTTTTGTATAGGCGAAAGCACCACCGACAAAGGCCTGCGGTACCTGAAACAAATAAAAGCCCGCAACACAGAGATACTCTACCACGAAAAAAATGTAGCCCTCTGCCGTATAGAAAAACCCCACAACTTCCTCCGCTTTGCATGGGCTGGTTTTGGTAATGAACGCGAGCATTTGAGAGAGGCGGAAGAACACAGCCGTGAATGGTTGATAAGTGAAGTGAAACGATTAATAGATGAGGAAGCATATAACCAAAGGCAGGTAGCATATGAATTGGGAATATCTACAGGCTCTGTAAGTAACTATTACAACAAGTAAAAACTTTGCTCATTTGCTCACGTTTATACAGACACTATAGCGTGAGCATTTGAGCAAAAAGATATTTATCTTACTACCAATTGCAATGAATATTATATGGCTAACATCCGTGACTTTACAATAATTCATAAGAATTTACAATAACGGTTCAATGCTTTTGGGACATTAATATATACATATGAAACCAGTTAAGGTGTATTATTACTTGTATTATAAACTCTATAAACTTTGGAGCAAAAATGAAAATGTATTTATATCGGCTAATACAAGAGCTGCGTTGTCTCTAATGTTTCTTGAAATATGGATGCTTATTTCGATTATTTCATATTGTTCAGTTATTATTCAGGAAAGGATAATACTTAGGGTAAGTAATCCAGTACTATATCCTCTTGTTCTTGCAATTATCGGCTCAAAAATCTATTTATTTATATATTCTCATGATTGGAAAAATTATATTGAAGAGTTCGATCAATTATCAAAAAGTAAAAATAGAGTTGGGAGTATTATTGTCTTGTTTTTAATAATATTTATAATAGCCAATTTCTTTTTCTCTATTAATTTGATGCACCGGTTGGCTAAATTATAAGTGTGAATTTTGAAGATAGATAAACCAAGAGGTTTTTAAACCTTGCTCATTTGCTCACGATATTTAGTACACTATTCCTTGAGCATGTGAGCAAAACAAAAATCCTAACCACACCCAAGTCAATCTCACGAAATATAAATACTTATGAATACTGCCGTAAAAGCCTTTTTATTAATTTTAGCAGTTACGATATTTATTGTAATTAGAATATTTACTGACTGTGATTGCGAGTGTAATGCTCGTAAATATGTAATTAATGAAGATTATGCAGGTTATATTATAAAGAAAGGTCGTGATATCAGAAATCATAATACCCCTTATTATATACTTAATGATACTACTAAAGTATATCCCTGTAACTATGCTGTTTTCGATACGCTTCAACTCAATGACAGTGTAATAAAGCACAAAGGCTCTTTAAGACATTGGTTAATACATAAAGGAGATACCACATTATTTTATCCTCAATGCAGTTTTTACCTTGAAGGCATACAGGATGTCACTGATGAACCTTATAAATCAAAATTGAAACCAATGGGAAGATGAAATACTTAGAGTAAAACCCTCATTTCGCGAGGTTGCTTCGTACCTCGCAATGACGCGAGTAATATACCGCTCATCTGCTCACGATATGCAGTACACTATTCCTTGAGCACGTGAGCAAAATCTACTTGTACCTCGCAATGACAGGGTGATATGTGCAAATAGTAATTCTTAGCCCGGCAGTACAGTAGCAATAAAGCTTAATCGGCAGGCACCGCGCATTACGCAGTAATTAATGCGTGGCAGCTTTTCTTTGTTTCTTTCTTTTGCTGCCAAAAGAAAGAAAGGACACGCTGAGAGCAATAACCCTCATTTCGCGAGATTATTCCGCTGCGCTCCATGAGAAAAGTTGCTTCGTGCCTCGCAATGACACGAGTAATATCTTGCTCATTTGCTCACGATATGCAGTACACTATTCCTTGAGCACGTGAGCAATGACGCGAACTGTATCAGTAATTCCTTTTAATAAAATCTTCCGGCCTGTTTATGGATGGATTATCGGGCAAGTACATAATGGCTATGCTATCACCCGGCTTTTGGTCTTTATCAAAACTATGCCCTTCGTAAAAAACGTTTTTTATCCTAAACCGATAATAAAAACCATCGGAGTTTCGATAACTGCTACTCTCCCATACTTTATCTGTAACAATAGCTTTAGATACCTGTCCTGATTTTGACAGCCTCCAATTCTCGATAGTTAGGATAGCCGGCTTTATTAGTAAGATGGCAAATACTATGGCTAAAAAATAATATGCATTGCGCTTCTTAACTTTTTTTACCGCCTTATTCATACCTCAATTTAATGCACTTTATTGGATGCTACTTCTTTTTCACCTGTTGCAAAAAAGCGGTAAGGTCTTGTATAAACTCGTGATGGTGTTCTTCCTTTACGGTATGCCCCGTGTTTCTGTACACTTTGTGGGTGATGTATTGCGGATGGCTTTTTTGTAATAGGGTATTCTCTTTCTCAAAATCAAACCAGTCATTATCGCTTACAGGGTCAAGTATCAGCATGGGTATATCCAGGTTGCGGTATATGACTTTGGGGTATAATAATGTAGTAGATGCACCAAACAAACTGTTGGCAGCAAAGGGGCGGTTGATGTTGGTAATACATTGCTCGGCAGTGCGGTCGCATACAAAGTCGCCAATGCCGGGGTTTATTCTCCACTTACCTGTACTGTCTGTTTTCTTCAATCGGTTGTACGATTCAAACACACGTTTTTTAAATACAGGCCTGTCACCTATACGGCTGTACATCGCTACAAATAGGGCAGTATCCGTATCATATATAGTGGGGCTTTGGCGGTTGGCAAATGATTGGGTTATCCTGCGTGCAAGGCTATCGGTGCTTACCATATGCTCGTTTACAGACCATGCCACAGACCCGCCATCTTCCAGTATCAAACCCAATACATAATCGGGGTAGGCATCATAAAATGCAGTGCTTACAGAGCCACCTCTTGAAAAACCACCTATCACGGCTTTCTTTATTTTCATTTTGTCCAGCAGGTATTTTATATCATCTGCCAGGTGATATAGGGATACTTCTTTGGCAGGTATGGGGGTAAGCCCGTGCCCGTAATAATCTATAGCTATTACATAATAACCCACGGCAGCAAGAGAGTCGCCAAAATCATACATTTCATAAGTATTGCCAAAAGTACCGTGGCTCCACAACAGTGGTATGCCTGTAGGCTTGCCCCATGTCAGGTAGTGCATCTTTACATTGGGTGTTTGTATATAATGCCCGTGTTGTTTTTCATAGTCTGCAAGTGCTGCCATGTATTGCGGAAAAAGCCGCAGCGCCTCTGCACGCTTTATAGCGGCAGTATCTGTTTGGCAATAAGCGGTTGTAGATAATAAGCAGGATATAAGCAGGGCTATGATGCAGCGCATGGAAAGATTTGTTTGCTACAAAATAGAATCTTTGGGCAGTGTGTAGTATGCTGTATTTGCCTTTTGTAAAATGTTTAACATTGATATGCTTTACTGTTGTATATACAGGGTATTAACTGAAAGTTGTAATAAGCTGCATTAATTCTATTTTAATATACATAGCAGGTTTTTTTATTATTTTTATATTCTAAACATACCTATTATGAAGAAAGCAATTTTCCTTTCTATTATTCTCAGCGTGTTATTTTTCAATACCCGGGCATCTCACTTTTCGGGCGGGGAAATACGGTATGAGTACAATGGTACTAACTACACCGTTCACGTTACTTTATTCAAACTTTGTGTGGGTGGTATTGATTTGTCGAATAATGTAGTTGTAGTTTTTCAATCTACATCCCTGGCCAAGAATTTCGGTCGCACATTCAACCTGGTAAACTTTGATACCGTTAATATTAATTGTCCGAGTACGGTGAGTTCGTGTTACAACGCTACCTCACCTATGATTGGATACATTGCGGCATATTATAAAGATACGGTTACACTACCTCCTGCAGCAGATTGGGTAATTGCTTGTTCCAACTCTGCGCGTATAGGTAGTATAACTAATATCACCGGTTCAGGCAATATGTACCTTGAAACCCTGATGAATAATTTAGCTACAATCAATTCAAACCCGCTGATAGCAGCTATCCCTACCTATTATATGACTGCTGGTAATGCTATATCGGTTCCTTTGCAGGCGGTAGATCCTGAAGGAGATAGTTTGGATTATCAATTTACACAACCATTGGATGGATCTGTTGGGTCGCCAACACCGGTTACATATGTTACTGGTTTTTCGTTAACTAATCCTTTCGGTACAGGAGGTACATGTACCATAAATAGCACCACTCAAATGCTTAGCCTCATGTCGCCTGCAACAGGTTACTATGTTATTGCATTCAGAGTTCATGAATACAGAAACGGAAATTTGATTGGTAATTATATACGCGATATAATGGTAGTAGTATTACCGGGTACAACCGCACTCACATTCCCGAATGCGAATACCGGAAGTACATTCAATGTATATACCTGCCCGGGACAAACGAACAGTGTAACCATCAACTTTAACGACCCTACATCTACCGACTCGGTATACTTAACGGTAACACCACCAACCCTGCCAGGCTTTACATTTACATCTACTACATCTAATGCTTTAGCATCTGCATCTACTACTATAAGCTGGACAACACCTTCAGGTTTGAACCCGGCTACGCTTCCGCAGTTTTTTATAAGGATAAGGGCAAGGGATAATGCCTGCCCTAATGCAAGTGCAGACTTTGGCTTGGCAGTACGTACAAGACAATGTGTAGCAGATACCGTATGGCCGGGTGATGCGAATGGGGACTTTACCGTAAACGTATACGACCCGCTTGCTATAGCTATAGCCTCAGGACAAACAGGGGCTACACGTACAGGCGCCACTACTACATGGACACCACAATACTGTACGCCATGGGCTAACAGTTTTGTAACCAACAATACCAACATGAAACATGCAGACTGTGATGGTAATGGTACCGTTAACAGTACCGACCTCGGAGCCGTTAGTTCTAACTACGGTTTGTGGCATTTGAAAACCACAGGCACAGGGCATAAAACTACTGCAGGGGCTCCTGATTTGTATTTTGATGTAACAGGTATATCATTCGCGGCAGGTTCTACAGTAAGTGTACCTATTAAACTGGGTTCATCTACAGCACCAATGAACAATGTATACGGTTTGGCAACGAAAATTAGTATTGATGGCATAACACCTGTAACTGCGCCGACCATCAGCACAGCTACAAGCTGGTTGGGTACAAGTGCCAACACACTTGATTTTGTAAAATCTGCAACCAATACTTCTGTTGACTGGGCATATGCAAGAACCACGCAAACCAATACCAGCGGGCAAGGCACAATAGGTATGCTCACTTTCACAATACCTGCCGGTGTAGCTGTTGGTACCCAAATAAAGCTTGACTTTGACGATGACATTACAATGTTGATAGACCATAAAGGGTTGCCTCTGGCGGGTTATAATATGATTGAAGCAAGTGCCGTTACTGTAGCAGGTACAGGCGTTTCTAATATCGCGTCAGCTTCATTTGTTGCACAGGTAATCCCTAACCCATCGGGTGCAAATGCAGGGCTGCAATTGAATATGAAAGCGCGCAGCAATGTAACGGTAGAGGTATACGACATCACAGGTAAAAAAGTATGGTTCAATAACCTGACCGCAGAAGCAGGGCGCAGCAACATCAGTTTGCCTGCCAATGAATTGAGGGTTGGTGTGTATAGCGTAAAAGTGATTATGCCTAACAATGAAGCACCACAGGTGATTAAGTGGGTAAAACAGTAAAATGATAATTGACTGATTATAATTAATAAAGCCACACATTGTGTGGCTTTATTAATTGGTAGAAATGTTTTTACCCCTTGATGCTTTAATCCTTTGTCGGGTGGTTTGTTTTTCTGATATAGGGATAAAGTTATTTACAAAAGCAGGTTTGGTATCAACCCCTGGTTCCTGATGGGTCATAGAAGCGATTGAATCATACACTACCGGCAGTAAGTATATTTCATCTTTGTATTTTTTCTTGCAGTACTTATTCAGCATATAGCATTGAAAAGGGTCGGTGGCAAGTGCCAGTTTTTTGTACCCGAGCTGTTTAGCTATGTTGTAGCTGTAAAAGACATTTTCTGTACTATGCTCAGCTATAGTGTCTGTAAAAATATGGGCTGAATCTACTCCCAGTGCACGGGCATATATAGCCATAGCTTTAGCTTCTTTATAGGGTGTGTATACAGCATTTCCTGAGAAAATAATATTACGTACAATGCCTTTTTTATAGAGATGAACAGCCCATAAAATCCTTGTCTTAAGCAATGTATCCCATTTTCCATTTTTAAATGGCAACCCCGGAACGATAGCTGCATCAAAAGGTTGATGGGTAGCTGATTTTTGTAATCGTTTAGCAGGAGAAGCCCCGATGAAATAGCATGAACTTGTGAAAACCAATAAGAGGGTTGCTAAAGAAAATCTCATTGTTTCCTGTTTTTAAACTTCAGATTGTATTGCAAGCCAATGCTAAGTAAAAATCCCTGTGAAAATTTAGTATAACGAACATCTATGTCTTCCGAATGGGGCGTAATAGATTGTAATTGCAGTACTGCGGATATGTTTTTGATGCCTACTTTATTGGTAATGCACGGCTCAAATGTAAATAGCCCTTTACGGGAATACTGCTTGCTGATTACAGGCTGTTTTGCTTCATCAATTTCCTTATAGCTATAGGTATTGAAATAGTTGTACCCTGCACGTGTGGAAAAGGACAATGAAAAATTGATTTTATACATCTTTATTGTTCCAAAATATCCGATAGCAGGTTGTATATAGTACTTATGATATTTTGAGTTGACTTCGAAATCTACATTTTTACCCGTTAGCAGTGAAGGTATATTGGTTTGGTAAGCATTGTTAGTATTGTATCCATAGCCCCACAATAACTCATACCTTATTTTAGAATTTTTGCTGTAGTTGTATATACCCGCTATCACATCGTAGGATGCTATGCCGGCACCGTAATTAATATTAGCGCCTACTGCTAAGTGGTTGACAGGGTTATGTGCTGCCTGCAATTCAATATGGTTAGCCCCGATAAAAGCAGCGCCTGTTAGTTGTTTGGTTTTATCAAACAATGGTGTGTTTTGTGTAATGGGTGTATATACCGAACGTACAGCACAACTGCTCATTGTGAGGGCGAACGTGAGTATATATAAGGTTTTGGTCATTTAGATTACTTCTTCTTGTATCCCATCTTATGTCCCCAAATGGCAAAGAAGAGTATAAAGAAATAGCAGGGTATCATTATCCAGTACGCTGCCTGGTTATTGCTGGTATCTACCAGCTTGCCGTATAATAATGGGAGTATAGCACCACCTGCAATACCCATTATCAGTAACGCAGAACCTGTTTTGGTAAACTTCCCTAATCCTTTCAGAGACATAGGCCATATAGCAGGCCACATAATGGCGTGTGCAAAGCCCAGCGCAGCGAGGCAGTATACAGATGTTTTGCCCGTAGTCGTTAATACACCAATGACAAGTATAATGCCCAGTGCGGCACATATCTTCAGGAATGTTTCCTGCGAGATGATTTTAGGTGTAAGGAATATACCACAGAAGTAGCCTGCTACCATACAGCCCAATGTAAACGATGTAAACCATTTAGCTTCTTCTATAGGTATGCCTAATGACGTGCCATAACTTATTATAGAGTCGCCCGCTATTACTTCTACGCCTACATAAAAGAAAATAGCCAATGCCCCGAGCAACAAATAGGTATGATTCCAGATAGAGGGGTGCATTGATGTATCTGTATCAGGGTTTTCTTCTTCATCATTAATGTCGGGCAGGGGAGAGATGCGTATTAACAAAGCCAGTATCACTAATACAACCGTAAGTACTATGTATGGATTGATGATACGCTGAGCCAGCTCGTTTAGTAATTGTTCTTTAGCAGTTGCATCTGTGGTGGCGGCTACCTGTTCTTTAATAGAATCAATACCTGTAAGCAGTATGCCCGCCATATATGCAGGCCCCAACATACCTGCTGCTTTGTTAGCTATCCCCATCATGCTGATACGGCTTGCTGCACTTTCTTCGGGCCCCAGTATAGTTACATATGGATTAACGGCTGTTTGCAGTATGGCTAATCCCAAACCTTCGGTAAACAGGCCTGCTAGGAAAAACGTGTAATTGCGCTGCATAGCGGCAGGTATAAACATCAAAGCACCACATGCCATTACCAACAGGCCTAAACTCATGCCTTTTTTGAATCCTGTTTTTTTCAGGATGGCAGAGGATGGCAATGCCATTACAAAATAAGATATAAAGAATGCGAAAGTGACAAAGTAAGATTGGAAATTAGTGAGTTCGCAGGCTGTTTTCAGAAATGGTATTAATGTACCATTGAGCCAGGTAATAAAACCGAAAACGAAAAACAGGCAACCTACCAAAACGAGTGACGTAACGTAGGATTGTTTTTTATCAGACTGCATAAGAATGTATTATATGATGTAATATAAATTGCTAAATCCTAATTTCTAAATACTCAATGGTTTATTTTAGATAATAAACTGAAACATAGTAGTTTGTTTTTTTATTTTTGATACCAGGTTTTCGATTTAAAGTTTGTACATGGATCAGCAATTGGCATTAGGTATAGATATAGGTGGTACCAATACAGCATATGGTATTGTAGATAAGCGCGGGCATATTGTAGAGCGGGGTAGCATGAATACAAAAGGGTATGGTTCGGTAGGCTTGTATATTAAAGCACTCACCAAAGAATTATCACCTATTATCAAAAAAGTAAAGAGGCAAAATATTAAAGGCATCGGGGTAGGCGCTCCCAATGCAAATTATTATACAGGCGAAGTAGTAAATGCAGCAAACCTGGAATGGCATGGAGTAATACCTATGGCTAAACTACTGAGTGAGGCGCTGGGGTTAGAAGTGACTATTACAAATGATGCTAATGCAGCCGCAATAGGCGAGATGCAATATGGGGTGGCTCGCGGTATGAAGGATTTTATCATGATAACATTGGGTACAGGTGTGGGTAGTGGCATTGTAGCTAACGGGCAGCTTATATATGGTCATGATGGTTTTGGCGGAGAAGTGGGGCATATGATAGCAGTACGTGATGGCAGAGAATGTGGTTGTGGCAGAATGGGTTGCCTGGAGCGTTACTGCTCTGCACCGGGTATTGCCATGACAGCAGAGAAATGGCTGGATGTAAGAACGGATAAGAGCTTGTTGCGGGACTTTAAAGGAACAATCACTTCAAAAATATTGTATGATGTTGCTTTGACGGGCGACAAGCTGGCTTTGGATGTATTTGATTATACCGGCATGATACTGGGGCAAACATTGGCAGATATTATAGCTGTAACATCGCCTCAGGCTATTGTCTTTTTTGGAGGGTTAGCCAAAGCAGGGGATTTATTAATGAAACCTACTAAAAAACACATGGAGAATAACCTGCTTCATGTATACAAGAATAAAGTGGAATTCCTTCAGTCTCAGTTGCCGGATGCGGAAGCCGCTATCCTGGGTGCCAGTGCACTGGCATGGTAAAAATGAAAGAGCCCCACTAATGCGGGACTCTTATCACCATTAACCAACAAACCAATTTTAATCCATTTATCTCATTGAGGGTTTGCGTTCGCCATTCCCTCTGTTATTCTCCATTCTGGCAGGTTCGCTGCGCTCCATTCTTTGCGGCCTGTTTTCCATTTGCGGGCGTTCCACTTGTCTTGGTTCGCTACGTTCCATTCTTTGTGGCCTGTTTTCCATTTGCGGGCGCTCCATTTGTCTTGGTTCGCTACGTTCCATCCTCTGTGGGCGTTCTGCTCTTTCCTGCCTTTGTTGCTGCCACTGTTGTTGCCTTCTTTGTTCTATCATCTGCTGCTGGTCGCGTTGTGCTTCCATAGCAGGCCTGTCCATATGTTCTGGCCTTTGTTCTGCCGGCCTTTGCGGTATCGACCTGTTCATATTCCTTGGGCTACGGGCTACATCATTATTATGATCGTTATCCCTTACAGTAGCGTTTTCTGTCCGCTGTGGCCTGTTCCATTCCTGTTGTTCTCGCCTGCGAGGTTCATTATTCCTGTTTTCAGTACGTACATTACCTCTGTCTGGTTGTACAAGTCTTTGCGGACGAGCACTCTCCCTGTTGCTTTGTGCTACCTGCGGACGGTATACATTCACCGTATTGTTTCGCACATTCATCCTTTGAGGCCTGTTTACGGTATTTAAATTATAAACATTTACCCTTTGTCCGGTACGACGTTGAAACTCGTTACTGCGTGGCCCTGTTACATAAGTGTTCCTGTTGTTGATATATGTATTATTAATAATGGTTGTGTTATTAATAATAGTAGTATTGTACTGCGGCCCCCTATAATAGTTGTGGAAGCTCCTGCTATACACATGATTACATGGTATAAATACCCACCAATCTGTTGGCACCCTGTACCTTGGGCCAAATGATACAGATACACTAATTCCCGGTGTTAATGGTGCCCAGCCATAGTAGCCGCCGCCATCTCTCCAGTTAACCCATGCCGGTCCCCAATCTGTACCCGGTATCCAAATCCATCCGCTATAATTGTCATAAGCCCAGCGTCCGTAGTGGAAAGGTGCCCATCCCCAATCATAATTAGATACCCATGTATTACCATATTCTGTCATTACCCAATAACCATTAGTATAATATGGGCGGAAATCGCTACCCATACGGGGAGACCATACATAACCATAGTCAGGGTTGTCTATCCAGTCTCCGTAAGGAGACAGCTCGTCATAGAATGTTTGTATAGAAACAGATACGCCGGGTTGGGCTGTGGCTTTAGTAGCGGGTATGGCTATCGCCACCGCCAATCCTAAGGCTAACCCTCCTATTATCTTTTTCAACTGGCTTTTCATTTTACTAGATTTTAAAGTGTTTATGTATACAGTTCAAAACCGGTTCCTGTTTTCGCCAAGGAAATGTTAAGTTGCGGAATATTGGCTGAAACCCTTTACTGTAAAGGGTTTAGTGTTTTTTTGATGTAGCCTGTAAGTGTTAATTGGTTGTTAACCGCTTGCTAATTTGGGGTTAACAAGGGCTGTTTTTTTGAAAGAGAGGCCCTCGTACCCCCATCTTTGTGTCACAATAACGAAAAAACAATTTTTAAACAAAATCAAACAACAACAAACAAAAACAACAATTATGAAAAAGATCATCGCAATCGCATCAATCGTTTTAGTAGGTTTCGCAGCAAAAGCTCAAAATGCTTCATCTACAGCTACTCAAACAGTTAACCTGAACCTGTCAAACGCTATTGAATTGACTTTCACAGGGTCTGGTACTGCAACAGGTGCAGCGGTTAACCTGGCTTTCACAACAGTTAACGATTATGCTAACGGTGTTGAATCAGCAGCACAGGAACTGAAAGTACGTTCTAACAAAAACTTTGGTGTAACAGTAAAAACAAACAACGCAAACTTTACATATGCAGGTTCTACAACTCCTGCTCCGGTTATGCCAATCGCAGGCGTACTTGCACTTAAAGTATCAGCAAACGGTACAGGTGGTACAGTAGCTTCACCGTTCTCAACATCAGTATACAATGGTTTGAGCAGCACAGCAGCTAACCTGATAAGCAACGGTAGCAAAGGTGGTAACCAAACTTTCAGCGTGAAATATGAAGCTACACCAGGTTTTGCATACCCTGCAGGTACTTACACTACCGATGTAGTTTATACTGCAACTCAACTGTAAATAATACTACAATGATATTTATGAAAAGCGTCCCCGTAAGGACGCTTTTCTGCTTTATATTTGTTGCAGTATGAAAACACTATTACTATTACATGGCGCAATAGGTGCCGCAGACCAGTTAATGCCATTGCAGCAACAACTTGAAAAAAGCTTTGATGTGCATACGCTTAATTTCTCAGGGCATGGCGGAGCTGCTAACGGAGCAGCCTTCAGTATTTCCACTTTTGCACAAGAAGTTTTAAACTATGTTAATGATAAAGGGTTTACGAGTGTATCCATATTTGGTTATAGTATGGGTGGGTATGTAGCTATGTACCTGGCAAAATATTCTCCCGAAACGATTGAGAAAGTAGCCACACTTGCTACAAAATTTGAATGGGATGATACAATTGCAGCAAAAGAAAGCGCAATGCTTGATGCAGAAAAAATAGCTGTAAAAGTACCTGCTTTTGCAGATGTACTCTCTAGGCGCCATGCACCCAATGATTGGAAAGAAGTGCTTGATAAAACTAAAACAATGCTTCTTGAAATGGGTAAAGATAATCCGTTGAAAGCAACAGATTATGAAAGCATCAATATTCCGGTACTGGTGTTAATAGGGGATAGGGATAAAATGGTAAGTCTTGATGAAACATTGAGGGTATATAAATCATTGCCCAATGCACAAATGGGTATGCTCCCCGATACCCAACATCCCATAGAGCAGGCAGATGCACAAATGCTGGCTGCAGTACTTGATAAGTTTATGAAATAAGCACATACACAGCAATAAATAGTTAGTTAAAACTTAACATATATAGGGTTCAAATTTATATTTGAGATGTAACAACCCTGTTTTTTTCTTTTACCTTTGGCAGTAAACATTTCAGGCATTAAATACATGAAGAAAAACATAGCCTTACTGGCAGGAGGGTATTCCGGTGAATATGTAATATCTATACAGACAGCAGAAACGATTGAGAAAAACCTTGATGCCGATATTTATAATACCTACAAGATAATAGTCACCCGGGATGGATGGTGGCATGAAACTGCCAAAGGCGAGAAAATTGCCATTGACAAAAATGATTTTTCATTAATGGTCAATAATGAAAAAATAAATTTTGATTGTGTATTTATCGCTATTCATGGTACACCGGGAGAAGATGGCAGGATACAAGGGTATCTTGATATGCTAGGGGTACCTTATACCACGTGTAACTCTATCGTGTCTGCACTAACATTCAACAAAAGTTATTGTAATAAAGTAGTTAAGTCTTTCAATGTTGTCAATATTGCTAATGCGGTACATTTGATAAGTGGCGAGCCTTATTCGGTGGGTAATATTTTGGAGCAGTTGCAATTGCCCATGTTTGTAAAACCTAATGAAAGTGGCTCAAGCCTTGGTGTAAGTAAAGTAAAAGCAGTAGAAGACCTCTTGCCTGCCATTGAAAAAGCATTTAAAGAAGATAACCAGGTACTGATAGAAGAGTTTATAGAAGGCAGGGAGCTGACTATAGGTGTATATAAAGTGAATGGCTACCTCAGAACATTACCTGCTACGGAAATCGTAAGTAAAAATGAATTCTTTGACTACGAAGCAAAATACACACCGGGTGTTACGAGTGAGATAACGCCTGCCCCGATTGATGATAATATCAGGGAACAATTAGAGAATAAAGCAATGCATATATACAGGCACTTGAATTGCAGAGGTGTGGTGAGAATGGACTTCATATTGCAAAAACAAACTAATAAGTTGTTTTTTCTTGAAGTAAACACGATGCCCGGACAAAGCGAGAACAGTATTATTCCACAGCAGGTAAAAGTAGCCGGGTTGGAATTAAGAAGTTTTTATGCGTCATTGATAGAGGATTGTTTAAAAGCATGAGGCACCTGATTTAGGTATATTGCATATTTTGTAAGTGATATGGCTTATATAAAAGAAGAAGTAAGAAAGTCTTTCAGATTCAACCTGCTCGTAGTGTTTCTGCTATGTGTGGTGTTGTATATTTTGTTTTTCTCGAGTCTGAGTGTTATTACAAGACATGGTGCTGAGACCAAAGTACCCATGGTAGTAGACAGGGATGTGAGGGCAGCCATAAATATGCTTGAAAAATTAGGCTTTGATGTAGAGGTAGACTCTGCTTACGATCCAAAGAAAAAATCATACGTAGTATTATCACAAATACCTGAGGTTAATTCAATAGTAAAAAACGGGCGTACAATATTCATAACGGTAAATAAAGCTTTGGCACCTCTTACGCCGATGCCCAATCTCCTTAATTTATCTTTTCGCAGTGCGGAAATGATATTGAAAAGCAACAAGCTGATATTAGGGGATACATCTTACAGGCCGGATATTGCTAATGGCGCGATATTGGAACAACTTTATAAAGGACAACAGATACGCCCCGGAATGATGTTGCCGCAAGGTAGCAGGATTGATTTAGTAATAGGTGATGGATTGGGTAATACCGAGTTTAATGTGCCGGATGTTGTGGGTATGACATACCAGGAAGCGGAATCGATGCTGAGCGGTAACGGGCTTACCATTACAGCTATATGGGAAGGTGAAATTACAGACTCGGTATTGGCAATAGTATATAGCCAAAGCCCTGCTGCCCAGAATGAACTTGGCTCATCAAACCGGATAAAACAAGGCGATGTTGTGGATGTGAGGATAAAACAAAATCCAACACCTGAAGAATTACAACACAATAATGAACCCGCACAAAAGGTTAATACAGATGATAATAATGAAGCTAAACCTGAAAATTCAGAGTACCATTGATTAGAATATTAATACATATCGCCTGTTTTATAACCCTTTATTCTGCACATATGAGTGCTGTTGCGCAGGAAAATGTTGTCCCGTTAAATTTTAACGGCGACCTGATAAAAGGTGAGAAACTATCGCCGAAATCCAGTGCTAACAAAACAACTTCACTGACTTTGCCTTTTTTTGAAGACTTTACGGGGTACTCATCATATCCCGATAATACTTTTTGGACAGACCGGGAGGTCTACATCAATAACACCATGTGTGTGCAACCTGTGAGCAGGGGCGTGGCTACATTTGACGGGTTAAACGGAGACGGGTTGCCATACAACCAAAGTATTAGTTCTGCTTTGGTATTTGCAGATAGTCTTACGTCTAACTATTTCAACCTGGATGCCAATATCCCTGACGATAGCATTTATCTAAGTTTTTTTTACCAGCCACAGGGCAATGGTTTTTATCCTGAAATACAGGACTCGCTGATGTTATATTTCAGAAAGTCAAATGGTGCATGGGTAAAGGTATGGAGTAAACAAGGTAGTTTGCTGGAACCATTTAAGCAGGTATTAATACCGCTCAGGGATAGCGCATACCTGCATGACACCTTCCAGTTCAGGTTTATAAACAAAGCGTCCTTAAATACAAATGACGATATCTGGAACGTAGACTATATCAGGCTTGCAGCAGGCAGAAATATGAATGATACACTCATTGATGATGTCGCATTCACTATCAACCCGTCGTTTATGCTGAACGACTATACCTATATACCATACAGGCATTTTATAGCAGACCTTAATAAAGAGCGTGCTGCACAACATACAGTTACGGTACAAAATGGCTATAGCAATCCGCAAAATATAAACTACAGTTACGTAGCTAAAGACGAGGGTAGCGGTTCTCCCTTATTTTCATCCGCAACATCCAGTATGAGTATTGCCGGTAACGCAGCTACACAGCTTACGTTCCCTATGTATACCAATACAATGCCTTCTACAACGTTTTATAATAACTATACTTTTGAAAACAAATATATCATACAATCTATATCTGCTACAGACAGGAAGGTGAATGATACTATTGTCAGAAGCCAGATATTCCATAATTACATGGCTTATGATGATGGCACAGCGGAAAAAGCATATTTCCTGAACTTGTTTCCTACATTGCCCGGCAAAACCGCTATAGAGTATCATCTTAACCAGCCTGATACAATTAAAGGGATATCTATATATTTTGGCCGGCAAGTGCCTTTGGCATATACCAAGTATTTTTCTGTAGCTGTTTATAAAAGTATTGCTACAACGGGTGGTGGTTCCGATCAGTTAGTTTACCAGGAAGATTTTCTTGTGCCTGCATACCAGAGAAATGATTTTACATGGACTTACCAGTTTGCTAATGCAGTGCCAATGGATGCGGGTACTTTTTATATAGGCACTATACAACCTGCATTAAGCAATAGTGATAGTTTGTATCTAGGACTTGATGTGAACAGGATAGGCGGCAATCACTTGTACTATAATGTTGTGGGCTACTGGCAATCATCAACTATACCGGGTGCTGTAATGATAAGGCCGATCTTGGGACAGATAATACCGAGCGGTATTAATGACAGGATTATCCAGCCGGTAATGTTCTCTGTACAACCCAATCCAACTACAGATAAGCTCCAGGTATGTATGCCTGAATTAGTGCCGGCAGCATATACTATATCAGATATGCACGGCCGTAGTATAAGAAATGGTAAGGTGGCTGATAAAGAATATATAGATATACATGATTTGCCATCAGGCATATACATTATAAAGCTGAATGCTGCTGACAGGGTATACCAACCCCAAAAAATTGTAAAATATTAATATCATTTTATGAGAGAAATAACTGTTGAAGAATTAAAGAAAAGAGCAGATGCAGGAGAGAAACTGAATGTAATAGATGTAAGAGAGCCTGATGAATATAATGATAGCAACCTGGGTGTGAAATTAATACCGCTTGGTAATATACTCAGTATGCAAATAGAAGAGCTTGAAGATTTGAAAAATGAAGAACTAATTATTCATTGCCGGTCCGGTAAGCGCAGTATGCAGGCATGTATGGTGTTAGAGCAGATAGGCTTTACTGATACAGTGAACGTAACTGGGGGAATACTGGCATGGCAGGAGAAATATGGTAATGACAAATTGTAATGCACGAAATAGAGCCATATTACAACTGGCGGCACCTCTATACCGCTGAAGAAGATGAAAATTCTCCATTTTTTGGGAGGGAGTATAGCGAGTTTGAATTTTCTAACACAGTTTACAACTATTACATCCATCCGCAATGGGATGAGTTTGGCTCGCGAACATTATACATGAAAGTATTGTTCGCGGATTATGAATTCAATTATGCTATAATAGAACTGCTGGGAGAATGGAATGATGCAGTAGAGAATGATATCATGCAATTGAAAAGAGAAGTGGTAGATATCATGACAGGTAAAGGAATTTATAAGTTCATCCTTATTACAGAAAATGTACTCAATTTCCATAGCAGCGATATCGAATATTATGAAGAGTGGTACGATGATATAAAAGATAACGGCGGCTGGATAGTTTCCGTTAATATGCCGGAGCAAACACAATATGATTTTGTTCGTTCTCACATTGACAGATATATTAAATTGTTAGAATATCCTCAGTGGCGTATCTATCAACCGCAGCATTTCTTTCAGATGATTGATAACCAGATGTTAAGGCTTGACAGCATTAACCCATAATCTTTTCCACAAATGAACTTTTAGGGTTTAAAACCCGTTTATATGCAGTTTTTGCGCTATAGGACAGCTTGTGGCTTTAGCGTGCGAATCTTATATTTGTGACGTTATTACCAAATACTTATAAAATAAATTTAAAGACATTATATGTCCTGGAAAAATGCTTTTAGTACATCGGTAGGTAAAAAGCTACAGATGTCACTTACGGGTTTGTTTCTCATCCTGTTTCTTGTAGTCCATTGTTACATCAACGCACAGATTTTCTGGAATGATGGCGGTGTGAAATTTACCGAGGCTGCACATTTTATGGGTACAAATTTTGTTATCCGTACTATTGAATTCGGCCTTTTTGGATTCCTGATATTACATATTGTACAAGGCTTACTGCTATGGTCTAAGAACAGGGCCAAAAGAACTAATCGCTATGCTGTAAAAGCAGGTGGCGCTACCAGCCCATGGTATCGTCGTTCTATGGCAATACTGGGCACGCTCATTTTATTATTCCTGATAGTACACATCCCTATGTTTTGGGCAAAAAATAGGGCAGCACAAACATTTGGCAGCGGAGAGCTGGATTTGTTCATCATGATGAGGGACGAGTTTCAAAATCTTTGGATAGTAATAGTATACGTGTTAGGCTGCTTTGCATTAGCATGGCATTTGGTACATGGGTTCTATAGTGCATTCCAGACACTGGGCCTTGCAATGAACAAATACAAAGGCATTATCAAATCAATTGGTGTAGGCTTTGCCATCATAGTACCATTGATTTTTGCATTAATGCCTATTGCATTTTACCTGGGTTGGATTTCTTAATAATTTCTGTTTTAAATAATTCCATAGTTTATATGGCACTGAATTCGAAAATACCTGCAGGCACTCTTGAAGAGAAGTGGGAGAAATATAAATCAACTTGTAAGCTGGTGAACCCGGCTAACAAACGCCAACTTGAAGTAATAGTAATTGGTACCGGGCTTGCTGGCGCTTCTGCTGCGGCATCGTTAGGCGAACTGGGTTATAAAGTAAAGACATTCTGTTTCCAGGATAGCCCGCGCCGTGCGCACTCTATTGCTGCGCAGGGCGGTATTAATGCTGCTAAGAATTACCAAAATGATGGTGATAGTACTTATCGTTTGTTTTATGATACTGTAAAAGGGGGTGACTACCGTGCTCGCGAGGCGAATGTATATCGTTTGGCAAGTGTGAGCGCAAATATCATAGACCAATGTGTGGCGCAGGGTGTGCCTTTTGCACGTGAGTATGGTGGTTTGCTTAGTAACCGTTCTTTTGGTGGTACACAGGTACAACGTACCTTCTATGCTGCCGGGCAAACAGGCCAGCAATTGTTGATTGGTGCATATCAGGGATTGGAAAGACAAGTGGCACTCGGTAATGTAACCCAATACAGCCGGCACGAAATGCTGGAGATAGTGATGGTAGACGGTAAGGCGCGTGGTATAATAGCACGTAACCTTGTAACCGGTGAGCTTGAGCGTCATTTCGGCCATGCGGTTTTATTATGTAGTGGTGGTTACGGTAATGTTTTCTACCTGTCTACAAATGCAATGGGTAGTAATGTAACAGCTGCATGGAAAGCGCATAAGAAAGGTGCATTTTTCGGTAACCCATGTTATACGCAAATACATCCTACATGTATACCTGTTAGTGGTGACCATCAGTCTAAATTGACATTAATGTCTGAGTCATTGCGTAATGACGGACGTATATGGGTGCCGAAGAAACAAAACGATACAAGGAAACCAAACGAAATACCCGAAGAAGAAAGGGATTACTACCTGGAAAGAAGGTATCCTGCATTCGGTAATCTTGTACCCCGTGACGTAGCCAGCCGTGCTGCTAAAGAGCGTTGTGATGCCGGTTATGGTGTTGGTGCATCAAGGCAAGCAGTTTATTTGGATTATGCCGCCGCTGTTCAACGTTATGGTAAAATAGAGGTAAACAAACAAGGGTTGACTAATGCAGATGCTGCAACTATTACCAAATTGGGTAAAGAGGTAGTAAAAGAAAAATATGGCAACCTGTTTGAAATGTATGAAAAGATAACAGGCGAAAACCCGTATGAAGTACCTATGCGTATATACCCTGCAGTACACTACACAATGGGTGGTATATGGGTAGACTATGAATTGCAAACAACTGTACCGGGCTTATATGCATTAGGTGAAGCTAACTTTAGCGACCATGGTGCTAACCGTTTAGGTGCATCGGCATTGATGCAGGGTTTGGCTGATGGTTACTTTGTGATACCTTATACATTGGGTAATAACCTGGCTGATGATATTCGTACGAAAGCAATACCAACCGATCATCCTGCTTTTGCTGCTGCTGAAAAAGAAGTAAGTGACCGCATTAATAAACTAATGAGTATTAAGGGTACTGAAAGTGTAGAGAGCTTCCATAAACGTCTTGGTAAGATCATGTGGGATAAATGTGGCATGGCACGTAATGAAAAAGGGCTGAAAGAAGCTATTGAAGAAATCAAGGCATTACGCAAGGAGTTCTGGAGTAATGTACGTATACCGGGAGAAGTGAATGAATTCAACCCTGAGCTTGATAAAGCCAACCGTGTGGCTGATTTTATAGAGCTGGGCGAACTGATGTGCATGGATGCGCTAAACCGTAATGAAAGCTGCGGCGGACACTTCAGGGAAGAATACCAGACAGAAGATGGTGAAGCAGATCGCCGTGATGATGGCTACATGTATGTAGCTGCATGGGAATATAAAGGAGAAAGCCAGTTTGAATTGCATAAAGAAGACCTCATTTATGATGTGGTGCATCCAAGTGCAAGGAGTTATAAATAATCAGATAATTAACAGAAAATATTCCGTTCATGGAACATAGTACAATGAATTTGACGCTCAAAGTTTGGAAGCAAAAAAATGCTAACGAACGAGGCCGTTTTGAAACTTACCAGGTAAAAGGTATTTCATCTGAAATGTCTTTTCTTGAAATGTTTGACGTATTGAATGAGCAGTTGATTGCAGAAGGTAAGGAACCAATAGCTTTTGACCACGATTGCCGTGAAGGTATCTGTGGTATGTGCAGTATGTATATCAATGGCCGTGCACACGGCCCGTGGCATCATACTACTACCTGCCAGTTGCACATGCGCGAATACAAAGACGGGGATACCATTGTGGTAGAGCCATGGAGAGCCAATGCATTTCCTGTGATAAAAGATTTGGTTGTTGACCGCCAATCGTTTGATCGCATCATACAGGCAGGTGGTTATATATCTGTAAATACTGGTAATGCGGTAGATGCCAATGCCTTGCCAATAGAAAAACATGCTGCTGATGAATCGTTTGCTTCTGCAGCATGCATAGGTTGCGGTGCATGTGTAGCCGCTTGTCCTAATGCATCAGCTATGTTATTTGTATCTGCAAAAGTATCTCACCTGGCATTGTTGCCACAGGGCGACCCTGAACGAAAAACACGTGTGGTGAATATGGTTGAGCAGATGGATAAAGAAGGTTTTGGTAGCTGTACTAACATAGGTGCCTGCGAAGCAGAATGCCCTAAAGGTATCTCATTAGAGAACATTGCCCGTTTGAACCGTGAATACCTCGGAGCGATATTGGATGGCGGTTCTCAAAATGCGATTTAAGATTTATTCAAATTATCATACAAAGGCTGCCCTTAATAGGCAGCCTTTTCTTATTTTTCCGATATGATTAAGCGTATACTCCATATACTTTTACTGGCTATCACTGTGGTAGCTCATGCAAATGCACAAACAGACAGTAGCCATTTGCGGATAAGCCTGCTGACATGCGGCACGGGGCAGGAGATATATGAGACTTTCGGGCATACTGCAGTTCGTATAGTTGATAGCACAAAGGGTACAGATAATGTATATAATTACGGAACGTTTGACGGGTATACAGAAAACTTTGAGCTGAAATTCATGCGCGGCAAACTGCTGTATTATGTTTCCGTTTATCCGTATACTTCATTTCTGCAGGAGTATAGTGAATATCACCGTAGTGTAGAAGAGCAGGTGCTTATCGCAAATGGTAAAGAAAAAAGAGAGATATACGATTACCTACAGGATAATGCGCTGGAAGAAAATAAGTATTACAAATACGATTTCTTTTTTGATAACTGCGCCACACGTATAAGGGATATATTTCCTCAGTCTTTAGGTGACAAATTCAAGTACAATAATGTGTTGCCTGCCGGACATAAACTCACATTCAGGGATATTATGGACCAGTATTTTTATCGGGTACACTGGGAGCGGTTAGGCTGTGATATATTGCTGGGCAGCCCTATTGATAAGGTAATGACAAATGCAGATATCATGTTTTTGCCTGATTACCTGAGAGATGGGCTTGCAGCAGCAACAGTGAACGGTAAAAAAATAGCAACTCCTACGCAAATAATATTAACAGGCTCTGAAAAGAAACCTGCAGGACTGAATCAACCTTTTATCCTTACGTTAATACTGGCTCTTTTGACCATAGCCGGGCTTGCATTTAAACCGTTGGATTTTTTGGGTAAGGCCATGACGTTTTTGTTATTATTCATCACAGGGTTATTAGGTTGCCTTATGGTAGTGATGTGGTTGGGTACAGACCACCAGGGGTGCCAGAATAACTATAACATACTATGGGCATTACCAACTAACATATTCATGGCTTTTTTACCTAAAAGAAATAAAAGCAGGTATGCACTTGTTGGTATGATATTGATACTTGTATCTCTTGTGTTGCACATTGCAGGCATACAGGCATTGCCATTGTTAGAGTTATCTCCATTATTGCTTGCTTTATTGTTTGTATATGCGTCTATTTATAAGCGTAAAAAAGAGAAGCATAATGCAGGTTAAGAATATACAACATAACAAGTTTCCTAATATACAATACAGGGTTGTAGGAGATGGCGATGCACTTGTTTTATTACATGGGTTTCCCGAAACAGGAGAGTTATGGAAAGAGGTATGGGGTGACTTATCAAAGAATTTTCGGGTAATTATACCTGATTTGCCCGGAAGCGGAGGAAGTAGCCGCTGTACAGTGCCATTAACTATGGAGTTGATAGCAGAAAGTGTAAAATTAGTATTGGATGCAGAACATATAGATAATGTTGTTATGACTGGCCATTCTATGGGGGGATATGCTGCGTTAGCCTTTGTGGAGATGTACCTGGGCATGGTTAAAGGGTTAGCTATGGTACACTCTATGGCTAATGCTGACACGGAAGAAAAGAAGGAAACCCGCCGAAAATCGATAGCCTTGATACAAAATGGTGGTAAAGAACCATTTATCAGGCAAATGATACCTGCTTTATTCTCTGAATGGTATAAAAAAAACCATGCAGATGAGCTAAAAGCCAGAATTGACAAGGCTTTATTGCAAAATGCTGATAGCCTTTGCGATTTTTACAATGCTATGATAAATCGCCCTGACAGGGTAGGTTTATTGACAGGCGCAGCTTTCCCCGTACAATGGATTATAGGCAAGGAAGATACTATAGCTCCGGCTGATAAAGTACTGCAACAAACTACGTTGGCAAACGTTAACTTTGTAGAGGTGTATGCTGACTGTGCCCATATGGGTATGATTGAGCAACCAAAGAAACTTATAGATGATTTAGCAGGTTTTGTACAATACTGCTACTCAAATTGAATGTGACAAAAATGTTGGGCAGATTTTTCATAGGGTTTTCACTGATGTTTCTGCTCGGTTTTTCTAACCGGGTTGGGGCAACCCATTTGGTGGGGGGAGAGATTACCTATCGGTTTATACAAAAAGACCCTTTTGGTAATAATGTTTACGAAATAACACTTTACATATACCAGGATTGCCTTACCGGGAGAGCTCCAATACTTCTTGAAGATAATCCTGCATACGTAGGCATTTTTACAAAATCAGGTGTGCCTATAGTAGATGAGGACAGTATATTCAAGAGTGAGGATATACCTGTGCCACCAAACTTTAGTAACGATTGCGTAAATAACCCGCCACCCACATGTATGCGAAGGGTTAAATTTGTAAAGCGATATGCATTAGCACCAAGTAGTGCAGGGTATCGTTTTATTTATTCCCGTTGCTGCAGAAATGCTACTATCAATAACATAAACAGGCCTGATGAAGTAGGTGCTACTTATTATTGCGATATTCCTTCTGTAAATGATGCGGCACTAAATAACAGTGCTGTTTTTAAACAATATCCTCCGCAGATAATATGTATCAATAATCCATTGGTATACGACCATTCTGCAACTGATATAGACGGAGATTCATTAAGTTATGAATTGTGTGATGCATATCCCGGGGCATCGCGCCAAAACGCCAAACCTTTTCCTTCAAACTTATTGCCACAGCCAATTGGCGTTTTTTCTGACGGGCTACCATCTCCCAGCTTTGGTTATAAAGCAGGTTATAGCTCCAAAAAGCCAATGGGCGGCAACCCGCTCATACAAATCAATCCCACTACAGGGCAAATAACCGGTACGCCTAACCTAATGGGGCGGTTCGTGGTATCTGTTTGTTGTAATGAATGGCGTGGAGGTAAAATTATTAATACTGTTCACAGGGAATTTCAATTTGTAGTTACCAACTGTTCTAAAGCTGTAGTAGCCAATATACCGCAATACAGCGAGGACTTTAATACTTATGTGGTTAACTGTAAAGACAAAACGATTCTATTTATAAATCAGAGTGCAGGCGGGTTTTCATATGATTGGTCTTTTGGTGTGCCCGGTGCCGTCTCTTCAGATTTCAGTCCTAGATATACTTATCCTGATACAGGGACATACAGGGTTTCATTGGTTGTGAATAAGGGTAGTACTTGCCCAGATAGTATCGACAGGCTAGTAAAAGTGTATCCCACACACGCTGCAGATTTTACATTTGATGGCCTATTGTGCCCTAACGCACCAATTACATTTACGGATAAATCAGAAGCTACTTATAAGCCTATTACTGCATGGAAATGGATGTTTGGAGATGGTTTTGAAACCGATGTTCAAAATCCAATACACCAGTATCAATATGGACATGATTATTCTGTAACCCTAATATCCACCACTATCAAAGGATGTAAAGATACCATAACAAAAAAGGTAGATGTAGAGCGCTTTAGGCCCTTTGCAGGTAACGATACCATAATTGTAAAAGGCGAGATAATAAATTTTAATGCACAGGGTGGTAACGAGTTTGTATGGACACCGGGCGATAAACTGAATCTCACAAATGTAAATAATCCAACAGGCACCTACCCTGATACAGGACGGTGGGCATATAATGTGCACATAAAAAGTATAAACGGTTGCGAAGGTGATGACTCCATTAAAGTGTGGGTTGTGAACCAACCGGCGTTATTCATGCCTACAGGCTTTACGCCTAATGGTGACGGATTGAATGATATGCTGAGAATGTTAAGTGTCGGTTATTCTAAGATTAATTTCTTTAGGGTATTCAACAGGTGGGGGCAGGTTGTGTTTCAAACAGATAAGATCGCTAATGGATGGGACGGCACATTTAAAGGTAAGGAGGCTGATATAGGTACCTATTTCTGGATACTATCTGTAAAAGACAGGTATGGTAAAGATGAAATGATAAAAGGTGACGTAACGCTTATCAGGTAGCAAAATGTTATTGATATAATTATTGCAGGTGCGGGCTTTCCGCACCTTTTTATTTGCTGTTATTTAACTCATTGATTTGTATTAAGGGTATTATCTTTACGCAAGGAATATAAACGTTATAATGAGTAAAACAGTATTAGTAACAGGTGCTACATCGGGCTTTGGGAAAGCGATAGCCGAGATATTTGCAAAGAATGGCAATGAAGTCTGCATAACAGGCCGCAGGGAAGACCGGTTGATGAGATTAAAAGATGAATTGACTTTAAAATATGGCGTTAAAGTAACTGTATTACGGTTTGATGTAAGAAACAGGGAGGAGGTTATCGGCGCTATTGAAAAATTGAAAAAAGAAGTACAGCATATTGATATCCTTGTAAATAACGCAGGGCTTGCTGCAGGATTATCTACTATTGATGAAGGAGATATGGATGATTGGGATGTAATGATAGATACCAATGTAAAAGGCTTGTTGTATGTAACCAGGCAGGTAGTGGGGATGATGAAAGAGAAGGGAGGGCATATATTCAATATTGGTTCTACTGCCAGTAAGCTTGTATATAAAAATGGTAACGTGTATTGCGCTACAAAATTTGCCGTTGATGCGCTCAGCCAGTCTATGCGTATAGACCTTTTGCCCTATGGTATAAAGGTTACAGCAGTGCATCCCGGCATGGCAGAGACAGAGTTTTCTGTAGTACGTTTTAAAGGTGATACAGATAGGGCAAATGCTGTATATCGCGGATTTGAACCATTGCATCCGGAAGATATTGCAGACACAGTGTATTACTGTGCTACATTGCCACCGCATGTATGTATCAATGATCTCACGATGACATGTATCAACCAGGCGAGTAGTATGTATACAATAAAAGATGCAGAAAGGATAAATAAACAGTAGCTATGTATGAATCTGTAACGCATATAAGGGTACGGTATGGAGAAACAGACCAAATGGGCTATCTGTATTATGGGTGCTATGCATTGTATTATGAAGTAGGGCGGGCAGAAGCCATCAGGCAACTTGGGTTCACTTATCGTGAACTGGAAGAGATGGGTATTGTTATGCCTGTTGCTGAATTGAATGCTAAATATCTTCGCCCGGCTAAGTATGATGACCTGATAACAGTAAAGACAATTTTGAAGGCGCTACCTGAAGGGCCTAAGATCAGTTTTCATTCGGAACTGTATAATGAACAACAACAATTACTGAATACGGGAGTTACTACATTGGTGTTTTTTGATCCCGTAGAAAAAAAGAAAGTCACAATGCCGGATGCACTGATGCGCAGGTTACAGCCTTTCTTCTTAAAATAATATTATGGCGAATATAATCGCGACGATCATTACCATAGGAGATGAGTTACTCATTGGCCAGACTATAGATACTAACTCTGCATGGATAGCGAAACAGCTTAATAAACTGGGCATCGACGTAGCAAAGCGTATAGCAGTAGGAGATACTGTAGATGCTATACGCAGTGTTTTGGATGAGGAAATACCTCGTGCAGATATAATATTAATGACAGGTGGTTTAGGCCCTACTTCAGATGATATAACCAAGCCATTGCTTTGCAATTATTTTAATGGAAAAATGATAGTGGATGAGCGCGTGCTTGACCATGTAAAGGGGATTTTTGCAAAAAGAAACAGGCCTTTTTTAGAAAGAAATATTAAACAAGCTGAGGTTCCGGATACGTGTACTGTTCTTTTCAATCGTGTAGGCACTGCCCCCGGTATGTTGTTTGAAAAAGAAGGCCGGCTCATTGTAGCAATGCCCGGTGTGCCGTTTGAGATGGCAGCTATTATGGAAGATGAAGTTTTGCCCTTATTGAAAAATAAATATTCCGGTGATGCTATAGTACACCGTACAACTATGACGGTAGGCGAGGGAGAAAGTTTTATTGCAGAGCGAATTACAGATATAGAAACTGCGTTGCCTTCTCATATTAAACTTGCTTACCTGCCAAGCTTGGGAAGTGTAAAGTTGAGGCTTACAGCAAAAGGAGCTAATGAATCTGCACTTACCAAAGAAGTAGTAGGGTGGCAGGAGAAGCTGGCAGAGCGATTGTCGAATATTGTTATAGCTACAGAAGACATACCGCTGGAGCAGGTATTGGGCAATGTGTTAAAAGAAAAAGGACTTACCATATCGTTGGCTGAAAGCTGTACGGGAGGATACATCTCCCATCTGCTCACATTGCTAAAAGGTTCCAGCAGTTTTTTTAAAGGGGCTGTGGTTTCCTATCTTGTAGAAGTTAAAGAAAATATACTGGGTGTAAGCGAGGAAGCAATCAAAAAACACGGAGCTGTAAGCAGGGAAGTAGCCATTCAAATGGCAGATGGCGTGCGGGCAGAACTGAAAACGGATTTTAGTTTAAGTGTTACTGGAATATTGGATAAAGAAAAAGTGGAGGGCGAATTAGCAGAGCCCGGTACTGTATGGATGGCTGTCAGCTCCACTAATGATACACTAGCAAAAGAGTTCAAAGTCTTTTATGACAGGGAACGGAATAAAGAAAGCGCTGCTACTATGGGTTTACTGATGTTGCTAAAAGCGGTGAACACACAATTATGAGCATGCTGTTCTTAATAGGTATGCCGGCATCTGGGAAGTCTTATATGGCGGCTAAACTGTCTGCATCATATAATATTCCTTACTTAGATACTGATGTACTGGTAGAGCAGGAAGCAAATACAACAATAGCCACTTTATTTGCTCAGAAAGGCGAAAATGTATTTCGTGAATTAGAAAGGCAAATACTTAAGAAAGTAATAGAAGCGCATACATCCAATATTATTATAGCATGCGGAGGGGGCACACCTGTATATGCAGACAATATGCAGTTAATGAAAACAGCAGGTTGTGTAGTGTATCTTGATACAAGCATCGATGTACTGGTATCACGTATCAATCATGATTTTGTAGAACGCCCTTTATTAAAAGGTGGTGGCATCAGAGAAAAACTAGAAGCAATCTTGAAAAGAAGAAAAAATATATATGAGCTTGCGCATTATATAGTACCCGCCGATAATATTTCTGTAGCTAATTTTGACGAAATTGTAAACACATGTATAAAAGGGCGATAATTCTTGGGGCCGTATTTGCAGCATTGGCTGTGATACTTGGCGCATTTGGAGCCCATGCCTTGAAACAGGTGCTAAGCCCTGAATTACTACAAACCTTTGATACGGGAGTGAAGTACCAGTTTTATCATAGTTTTGCTTTATTAGCAGCCGGCATTATATATATACATTATCCAGTTAAACACCTGCGATTAGCGGTTACTTGTTTTAGCTTGGGTATCGTGTTGTTTTCGGGCTCTATATATGCCCTTGTATTGTTGAAGTCCGGTGGGCTGGTAGGTTTGGGTGGACTTGGTATTTTAACCCCTATAGGCGGCTTGTTTTTTATCTTAGGTTGGCTTATGTTATTGTGGTCTGTCGTTTCAGGGAAATAAGAGCAAGTCTTACATGTAGCATACAATTAGTATTTTCACTGTATAAACAAACGAACAATGAGGATAGTAGCTTTGATTTCCGCATCACAAGGTACAGCATCGTTTCCTGACAAATTACTTGCTGTTGCCAATGATAAAACAATTATACAGCATACGTATCAGTCAGTAGTTGATGCAGGTTTGTTTACTGATGTAATTGTAGTAACGAATAGTGATTTGATAGAAGAGCAGGTAAAAGCGCTGGGAGGAAATGCTGTAAAAACAGTCAAGCAATTTGATAATCATATAGAGAGTCTTGCTGAAGCGGCTATTCTTATAGACGCGGATATTTTTGTTTGTATTCCCGGAGACCATATTAAACTCTATAAACCTGCGGTAGAAAAAATGCTGCAGTATTTTGATGGTGTATATGGCAAGGATATAAAAGCAGCATCTATAGTAAGGAAGATACAGGATGAATCGCGCATCACGGATGCTAATACAGTTAAAGTAGCGTTGAACCTGAGAATGTACAGCTTGTATTTTTCAAGATGTGCCATTCCGTACGTGAAAAAATCAGAAATTGGCTTTGCGCACTACGAGCATGTAAATATATTGGCGTGCAGAAAAGAGGTATTGCTTAACACTACACAACAACCATCTTCACCGCTGGAGCGGGCAGAAGGTATCGATTGCCTGCGTCTCATAGAAAATGGTGTACAAATCAAAATGACGATATCGCCATATCCACTGATCGACATACATACTGAAGCTGATATGGCTGGTGTTGCTACCTTTATTAATAACTAAATAACCTGTATTTGCGCCCGTTTACTATTGTAAATATTGCTTTTGCGGTACTTCTTATAGCAGTTGATGTTTTATACATGTACGGCATAGCTGAATGGTGGTGGATATTGGTTCTTGTTATTATTTACCTGCATGCTTTAATATTAGGGGCAATTTATATCAGGTGGAATTTTTACCTCAAATCTTATCATAAAGGTAATGACGCTAAGTTGGTCGCACTTAGTTTTGATGATGGCCCTGCTACAGAGACAGCACGAATATTAGATATATTAAGAGATATGCAGGTAAGTGCAGTTTTCTTTATAATTGGTGAGAGAGCTGCAGGAAGTCCGGAATTAATAAAACGGATGCATAATGAAGGACACATTATTGGCAACCATAGCTATAAACATGGTTTTCATTTTGATTGGATGAGTGCTGCTAAGATGGCAAAGGAGATAACACAAACAAACAGGTTAGTAAAATCAATTGCAGGGGCAGAGCCACGGTTATTCCGTCCGCCATATGGAGTTACGAATCCGAATGTGGCGAAAGCGGTAAAAATGACCGCTATGAGCTCCATAGGGTGGAGTATTCGTTCTTTTGATACAAAAGCCAAAGATTCAATTGAATTAAAAAAGAGGATATTAAAGCAATTACAAGGCGGAGATATCATCCTGTTGCATGATTCCATGTCTGTTACAGCTGAAATTTTAACTGATTTAATAGTGCAGGCACGACAAAAGGGCTTTACCTTTGCGCGTGTTGACAAACTACTTGATATCAGTGCGTATGCATAAACTATTGTGGCTTTTTATCCTTTGCTTACCAGCTGCCGTATATGCACAGCCTAAAGGTTACGCTACTGTAAAAAACATTACATCATTTCAGCAATCGTTAGCTAAAGCCAATGCAGCCACACAAACCATTGCAAGTGATTTTACGCAAACTAAACATCTCTCCTTACTCGCCGAGAATATCAAATCGAAAGGGAAGTTTTACTTCAAAAAAGAGGGCAAGGTGAGAATCGAATACACTAGCCCTTTTACCTATCTGATGGTGATGAATAATGGCCAGGTAATGGTAAAAGATGAGCAGAAAACGAATAAGATAAATACACGAAATAGTAAAGCCATGCAATCCGTAAATCGTATAATGATAGACTGTATGCAAGGCACTGTATTTCAGAATACAGACTTCAATACATCAGCATATGAAAATAATACAGGTTATATGTTGAGCATGCAACCTGCCACAGATGCCGTGAAAAAAATGTTCAGGCAGATTGATGTATATATGGACAAGAAAAACTTTGATGTAACCCGCCTGACGATGACAGAGCAGGGAGGTGATTTTACAGACATGGATTTTATCAATACGCAGCATAACACTACGCTGAATGAATCTCTTTTTAAGGTTAAGTAGCCTCTTTATTATATTATGTTACGGCTGTGCCCGTCCATATAAAAACCTTGAAAATAAGGGTACGCCTTCTATATCTGCCATTCGTTTTAAGCCCGTATACCATAAAGTATTATACAGGTGTACTGTAAATGGACATTTTCTATTTAAAAAATACCATCTCAGCGGGCTTCTTTTATTCAAAACCATGCAAAATGGAGGTACACATGCTGTATTTCAGAATGAAATGGGCTACACTTTCTTTGATTTTGAATGGGATAATGAAGGTTTTTTTAAGGTGCGCAGTATTATACCTCAATTAGATAAGCAATTCATAATCAATTCATTGCATAAAGATATGGCTATGTTTCTGATGAAAGAACTGCAAAAAAACACAGAAATATTATATACCTCTCGTAGGGGTAAAGAGCAGTATTACCGTTATACTATAAATACGGGATACGTTTTTTATATAACAGAGGCCGAAAAGCTGAAAAGAATAGAAAACGCAGATGAGAAGAAAAAGGTGACAACAATAGACATATGGGGCAAAAAAACAGATGAAGCAATGCCTGATTCTGCGTTTTTTAACCATCATAAGGCAAAATTTACGATAGCATTAGATAAAATAGAAGACCATGTTGATGAATGATTTTTATAATATTGAATACATGTTGAGGGAGCCTAATAGCTTCTCTTGCAAGATTGCTTTCAATACACAGCATGATATATTTAAAGGCCACTTTCCGGGACAAGCAGTAGTGCCGGGTGTGTGCATGATGGAAATGGTAAAAGAACTGTTGGAGCAACAAACAGATAAAAACCTTTGGTTGCGTAATGCTGGTCAGGTTAAGTTTTTGCAACTTATTACTCCTGATGTGCAACCAACTATAAACATAAGCTGGAAAGAAACCGGAAGAAGTATGAATGTAAACGCTTCTTTCAAAAATGATTCAGCTGATCTTTTTAAACTTTCAGGCAATTTCGAATCCAAATAATACACCCCAAATACTTATTTGGTTAAGCCGGAGCATTCACTCCGGCTATTTTTTTGTGTAATAATTGTAGTAAATGTAGAATTGTCATAAAACATAGTGTATTGTTAAAAGACATTTCCATGATGATGCGGCATCTGAATATTCTCTATTTTCAGTGTCACAATCTCCTCCTTATGAAAAAAACATTATTCTTTTCTTTCTTGTTTTTAGGGTTATCTGTATTGGCAAATGCACAAATGCGCTATATGGATATACAAGTGACATTGCTTTCTCCGCAACATGGTGATACAATGAAGATTGGCAGTATGTTTAGTATTTCAGCTTCATTTAAAAACCTAGGGGTTGATACTTTTAGAGTTACAGATTCGGCACAATTCATACTGGAGTTTGATGGCTCGCCGATTTATTTTTATTCGGGAGGTAATCCGGAACCCTATATGCTGATTGATAATATGGAAATAGTGCCTGGCGACTCTATGATATTCGGTTTTAATTTTGGTGTAGATTCGGGTTGGACATTGGGTAGCCAGGAGCTATGCGCCAGTTTCTTGCCATTTAATACTGTAGACTCATTAGCCGATACTATTATGTCGAATAACAAAAGTTGTGCTGTATTTGTAATAAAGGATTCTGCCACTACCACATCGGTATATAATATTGCTGCCAAGAATAGCAACATGGCTACGATATACCCTAATCCGGCAATGGGAGAAACCAGTATCAAATTATATACAGCAACGCCCGGTGATGCTGTTATACAAGTTTTGGATATGGCAGGCAGGGTAGTGATAAGCCAGCAAACGAAGGGTATGCCTGCCGGCGAGAATAATATTAAACTGGATATAAGTAAGCTGATGCCGGCTTTGTATATGGTACACATAAAACTGGATGAACAACTTATTGTAAGGAAACTACAGGTAGCTACCCCATAAATGGTTAATATAAAAGAAGGTGTGAATGGCTATGCTGTGCTGTGCATGGCCATTCCTATTTTATACTCATTATAAGGGGAGAATTACTATTTTTATATATACTAATCTACCGTTGTTATGACTGTATTACTTATCATAGTTGTGTTAGCAGTTTTCGTTGGTGGTGTTTATCTGAGTAAATATATCTATCGCAGGCTGATAGAAACCAAAGGGGATGGAATTAATACAGACTCTAAGCCTGATGCCTAAACATGTTTAAGGATATATAGTTGTTCGTTATGTTTTTATATATTTCGGAAAACATCTCAACATGCCTAAAATAAACTTCCTTGTTACCGCACTTACAGCATTAATACCATTGTTGACAGGTTTTATATGGTATTCTAAAGTGTTATTCGGTAATGCCTGGCTAAAATCTACAGGGCTATCTGAAGACGATTTGAAAAACGCGAACATGGCCAAAGTATTTATCCTGACATACATTTTCGGCGTTATGATAGCGTTTGGTATGCATTTCATTACTATCCACCAATTTGGAGTATACTCTACACTTAAAAGTCCTGAACTTGATGTTGCTGGCAGTGATTTGAATACTTATTTCATCGACTTTATGAATAAGTATGGACATAATTATCGCAGTTTTAAACATGGTGCTTTACATGGTGCATTAATAGCTCCCCTGTTCATTATGCCTATTATAAGCATATTGGCACTATTCGAAAGAAAAGGATTTAAGTACATCGCTATACATACAGGATATTGGATGCTGACGCTTGCTCTGATGGGTGGGGTAATATGTCAATGGAGCTGGTAATTTAAGCAATTATAGTACAGCAATTGTTTTTCTTACACCAGTAATATTTAATTATTTAACAATGTGTGATTGGCTAAAAAGGGGCGAGGAGAAACTGGCGTAAAATGCCATTTCCTTAAATAATACTTTATTATTAGATTTATAACCTAATACACTATTATGAACAAAAATTGGGCTCTTCTATTCGTTTTGGCATGTTTCATGTCATCATGTGCTTTGAATATAGAAAAGCGGCATGCACTGTATGGCGAAAGGATGGACAAATGGATGGTACAAGACCGTACTGTAAGGGTATTTCTTGATAAAGACGGGCTTTATTATCCTGAAATGTACATCAGCGATAAAGAGCTTATGAAATTGAACGGTTCGTTGAGAGAATGGTATCACCACAATCCAGCAAAGCTATCTCAATTGTACAGGAAATATAGTGTAGACAGCACAGGCGACATGGATTATGCTATCGACAGGCTCAACGATGCTATTGTAAAAACACATACCGATGCTATAAATGTAAATATGCAGCACTTCTCTACGGTAAATGTGTTGATACACGGGCATCGTAAAAAAGCATATGGTTCATTTCCCGGTATTACACGTAGCTCACGCAAGGATAATCAGAAGCTTGCAGGGTCATTGACATTAGGTACCTACAGGCACGTATTATACGTAGAGGTTTATTGGGATGGTTATTTCTTTGGTATCGGGCACAACTCAAAAGAAATGGCTAATGCATTTCAAAATCATGCTACACCAAACGCGTTAAATGCCGGGCTTTCTTTGCGTAAACTGCTTACTAAAATAGAAAGAAGGGAAATTAATATCGTTACCCATAATCTTGGTGCATTGGTAGCATCAGAAGCACTTTTTAATGCATCTGCGGGTATATTGCCAACAGCTCTTGCCGGTGAAGCAGGTACAAATACACCCTCTAAGAATCCTATTAAGCTATGTATGATAGCTCCGGCTATAGGCGCTGACCTGTTTAAAAACTATTCTAACCGCACACCGGATTCAATTGGCACAGGTGATAATTATGAACTGTCTGTAGTATATAACGAGTATGATTTAGCTACCCGTAAAATATATAAAGGGATATTGTTGTCATCAGGGCATTCGTCTCCTACAGAGAATGGTAACACATCATTGGGATGCAATCATGACAGGGATGTAGCGAAGATGATAAATAATGTAGCGCCCGCTAAAGTAGATACTTTCGACTTTTCAAGAAACGGGGGTAAAAAGAGTAACTGCCAGTTTTTGAATGGTTGTTATCTTAAAAATGAAGTTAAGTTTCAGGCAGTGGCAGAATACCTTGGTGATAAAAAAGCCGATGAAGAAGCTTACACTAAGGAAATGTTGAAAAGAAACAAAAACCTGAAAGGTGCTGCTAAACGTGCATACGAAGCTAAAATGCGTGAAGAAGCCCGCAGGCAATTGGAAGCAAAACGTCTGGAAGATGCCAAACAACGCGATATAGAAAGGAAACAACGTGAAATAGAAAGAAAAGAAGCCGATAAGCAAAGAGCAAAAGAAAGGGCACAAGCTACAGCAGAAAGAAAAGCAGCAGAAAAAGAACGTATGGATGCCAAAATGCGTGAGAATAAAGAGAAAGCTATAGAGCGTGATAAAGCGCTGAAAGAAAGAGAAGTACAACGCAAAATAGCTGAAAAAGAGAAAGCTGTACAACGCGATCAAATGGAGGCACAAAAACGTATCGCAGAGAAAGAAAAGGCTGCCGAGAAAAGAAGGATGGAAGATGAGAAGGCGAATATGAGAAGAAATGCAGAGAAAGAGAAAGCTGCTGAAAAGAGAAGGATGGAAGATGAAAAACGTGCTGCAGAGAAAGAAAAGGCTGCAGAAAAGAGAAGGATGGAAGACGAAAAACGTGCAGCTGAGAGAGAAAAAGAAGCTGCTGAAAAAGCAGCAGAAAAAGCGAAGCGGGATGCGGAAAAAGAAAGTAAGAAAAAATAATTAATAAATAAAAGGGGGGCTTAATTAAGCCCCCCTTTTAATGTCTTTTACAGCATAACTAGTTCAGTAAAGTAGCTGATTTATTCATTGCTTGCCTTGTTGTTGATGTCTCTTATCATCTTATCCAGGTCGTTTAATTGTTCTTCCATAGAAGTGATTATGAATTCGTTGTTGGGGTCATTAACATCTTCTTTGTTGAATACGTGCAACAATCCCATCATGGTAGCTACCGGTTTTCTTATTTCATGAGATTGCAGCCATGCAATTTCCGTTAATGTATTCCGTTGCTGTTTAATCTTATGTTTTCTTTTGTGTACTACGCGTATTAGCCATATAGTAGTGAATACAGCAGTAATAGATATAAATACTAAAGCAAGTATAGTAACTCGTGATATCCTTTTGTTTCTTACATATAGTGCTTTTTCATGTTGTCTTTCATTTTCAAGTATACCCTCATTCAAATCATTTATCAATGCTTTTTTCTGGCTAAAGAAAAAAGAATCTTTTAAAGCAGTGTATTGCTGTAAATAATGGAAGGCCATTTTAGTATTGCCCGTAGCTTCATTGTATTGCCAAAGCACATCATACAAGCCATATTGTATGTCAGGAAGGTTTAGCTCATTCATTTTTTTGCTAATCATATCTGCCTGCTCTTTCACATTTTCATATTCTTTCTTATGCAGGTATAATTTTGCAAGATTGATACGGGTAGCTAACATGTCTGCTATGTTTACAGACCATACCTCATCAATCATTATACTGTTCTTGAGGTATAGCTCAGCACTGTCTGTAATATTCCTGTCGGCATATAACATGCCAATGTTGCCATATATTACAGCCCTTGCGCCATGCCACGATTTTTGTTTATTTGGGTAGGTCGATTTATTGCTTTCTATATATTCCATAGCCTTGGCATAATAAAGCATAGCGCTATCATACTTTTTCTGGCGATAGTAGGATAAACCCACATTGCTAAGTATTTCCTGCATGCGTATATGCTGTGGTAGGCTGGAGGCGCAGCCCACTTGCTGCGCAAAACTTTGCTTAAAGTAGTTAGCAGCTTCTTCATACCGCTCTTCTTTGTATTGCGACATGGCAATGCGGAAATTATAAGAGCCGTTTAAGCAACTATCAGTACTTGTGAATTTTTCTTTGCTTTTGTTATACCATTTGTAAGCTTCGTTATAGTTTCCTTTATAATAATAGGCATCTGCTTTGGCATTATTGGCATCTGCTATCTTGTAGTCATTCCAGTCATAATCGCTGTTGCGTTCTATTACAGCAAGCATGCTGTCGGCATAAGCCATTGCGCTGTCGGCATTATTAATGTCATTAAGGTAGCAATTGTGTTTAAAAGTATAGATAGGGTAGGCGTCAATATCCTGGTAAGGAACGTTGGCTTTTATAGAGTCTATGTATTGGAAGGCTGCTGATACACTAAGACTGTCTTTTATTTCATAAGCCTTTTCTACAAAAGGTACAATGCTGTATAGCTCTTTGTTGCTATTATCAGTAGCAGGGCTACATGCCGTGAAAAACATGCAAATAAACAAAAAGCATACGGCAGGATAGGTAGCTATCTTACCGTTGCAAACAATAATATTATGTGTCATTAATAAGGAGTTAGCTCCCTTTTCTTATCCCGAACGAAAATAATCGTTTTTTTCGTTTTTATTAAGCTTTTAAATACAGCTTTGGGGGAATAAGATAGTAGCTATTGAATATCAAAGAGTTTGGTATTACTTCTATAGTATTAGGGTGACATATCAATAAAATTATTCAGGAAAAATAACTGGTGGTTACTTTTTATTTTTCAGAATGGTATTGGCGTTTTCCAGGAATGCAGTTTCTTCTTTGCCACGTTCAGCCTGCGGATAGCCTAATGAACCCAGTGCAGCTATATTAAATTTACCTGTTGTTTTATCATGCGTCATATTAAATATCCAGATAGTAGGGAAACCCTGTACCTGGAAGAATTGCTGCAGGCCTTCATTTTGTTTTTTCAGTTTTTCAGGCAATTCTTTATTTCTTGGGTAGTCAAGCTCCAGTAAGACAACATTCTTTTTTGCCCAAGCTATAAAACCCGGTTTAGTTAGCACAGCACTTTCTAATTTATGGCACCATCCGCACCAGTCGCTACCCGTAAAGAAAGCGAAAATTGGTTTCTTAGTCTTCTCTGCTATTTTATAGACTTCATTAATGTCGGTATACCATGTAAGGCCATTTTTTACTTCCTGGGCATAGCTGTATTGATTACATAATAAAATCAATGCTACGGTTACATAAAATATTCTATTGATGCCTGCTTTTTTCATTGTTGTATGTTGAGCGTATTATATAGCAATCTACGCATTATTCATATAAGACAAATGGAATAGAGGACGCGTTGGTGATATGATATGGTTTTAACAGATATTTATTAGTGGATAACATGGGAAGTATCTTATGCATTTTATATAAATTGGTGTATGATACATGCAGAAACTGAACGGCTTATAATGAGAGATTTATTGCCATCTGATGCTGAGGCGATGTTTGAAATGGACAGCGATCCTGAAGTGCAACGGTATTTGGGTAATAAGCCTGTAAAGCATATAGATGAAATAACTGCTGTGATTGCCATAATAAATAAACAATATCAGGATTTCGGCATAGGCAGGTGGGCTGTCATCGAAAAAGCTACAGGAAGTTTTATAGGTTGGGCAGGATTGAAATGGATAGATAGTACCATTAACGGGCATACGCAATATTATGATGTAGGGTACAGATTTATTAAACGCTACTGGGGTAGGGGCTATGCTACAGAAGTAGCTAAAGCATCAGTACAATACGGATTGGATATACTCAAAACCAGTGCTATTAATGGTATAGCAAACGTGGATAATAAGGCATCTATAAATGTTTTGAAAAAAGCAGGACTACTGCAGGGAGATATATTCGAATATGAAGATATTCCGCATTTTTGGTTTGCGTTACCTAAATAAATACCTTAAATTCGTATTCCTCTAATATGAAAAATAAAAAATCAAACGATGAAAAAGATCCTCTTTTCATGCGCTGTTGTAACGCTAATGGCTGCATGTAACTCGCAAAAATTTCAGGACCAGAGATGTTACGGATTACTGTTAGATTCGCTTACTAATCTCACCAAATTTCGTGAACGGGTAACTTGTTTAGAAACCGGTGCCTGTATTATGGTTAATGAATACCAGGTGAAGATTGATTCCCTGCAAAAGATTGTTGATTCACTCACTATTAAGCCGGTGAACAAATGGGCAGTAAAACACAAACCGAAACACAAAAAAAGAGAAATGGTGGCTAAGGTGCAAAAGACAGCACCCAAAACAGTAAAAACTACAAGTACTGCTACTAAGGAAGTAAAGCCTAAGATAGCTCCCTTCTATTACGAAAATAACAAGCAAAAGTATTACTACTATGATCAAAACAGGAAGACATACTATGCCATAGACCCTGTGAGTGGCGAGAAGCAATATTTATAAATTGCGATAAAAACGTTAGGTATAATGGAGTACAAAACGCGCTCCATTATTTTTTATAAGGATAGTTACGGTATTTTGGTATGTTATTTACAATAAGTGCTACTACAAGTAATATCAATACACCCGACATGACCGGGGATAGTATATAGTACCAGCCCAGTGCTTTTATTTTTTCAGACCCTATGTTGGCGATAAGCGCGGTAGCGCCTCCTGGAGGGTGCAGGGTTTTCGTCATTTGCATAGCTACTATAGATAAAGACACCGCAAGGGCAGATGATAACCATATTTCACCCGGTATGAGTTTGTGAATAAGTACACCTATAATGGCTGAGATAAGATGCCCGGCTACAAGATTCCGAGGCTGTGCCAAGGGGCTATTAGTGGCGCCGAAAACCAACACCGCGCTGGCGCCAAAGGACCCGATAAGAAATACATTATCTATATGTTCAAACTTTGCTGTTTGTATAAGCCCTATTAACGAGATGCCTATAAATGAACCAATGAAAGTCCATAAATGGTCTTGCGGTTCTACTATGGTTTGCCTGTATATTACCAGTTTAGTTACCCTGTATGTACGTTTTATCCTTTTCCTCAATGTATAAAGTTGGCTACAAAAATGGGATGTTGCTTCTTATTATTACTGTATTATCAATTTATATTCCGCTTCGCCTTTTGAATTTGCCGTGCGTACTTTATACAAACCTTTTGGCTGGGCTTTCATATCAACTTTTATAGTGCCTTTGCCTTTGGTTTGGTACACTACTTGTCCGCCCATCGTCACTACTTCTACACTGGTAGCTTTACCCGGCAGGTCTATACTAAACGCACCCCTGCATGGATTGGGATATACATTAACGGGTATTTCCTTTTTGATGGCGCTTGCCGCAGCAGGATAATTAGTGATGCGCACACTATCCATTACTACATCTGTAACCGGTTTATCCATGCCGTTTTTGGGTACTTTAGCAATTGCCTGCACTACCGAAAAATTGGAAGTAACTGTACCAAATACGGTATGCCTGTTATTGAGGTAAAGATTGGGGACAAGGTTAATGAAAAACTGGCTACCACCTGTATTCGGGCCCCTATTGGCCATAGCCAAAGTCTGTGGCAGGTTTTGTAATGAAGGATGAAACTCGTCGGGTATTGAAAAGCCCGGGCCACCTGTGCCGTTGCCGTTAGGGTCACCGCCCTGTATCATAAAATTATCTATAACGCGATGAAACAACAGCCTGTCATAAAATTTTTTAGAAATAAGTGATATAAAACTATCAGCTGTGATGGGTGTGAGTGTGTCGGTTAGTACAGCCGTAAAATTGCCCATAGTAGTATAGAAAGCAACTTCTGTTTGCGCATCAGCTATGTGGAAACTCATTAGCGATATAATGAGCAGCCCTGTTTTGAAAAGGTTTTTCATAAATGGTTATTACATTAAAAAGGGAAGATACGAAAAGCAAATATTGTATTACTGTTTTACCAGCTTACGGCTATGTAATATTTGCCCATCTTTAATAACTGAAATGAGATAAATACCTGGAGGATTGCCTGTTATGTTTATATGTTGTGATCTGTCAGGTAACGTTTCGGCGTTATATATTACCTGCCCCCATTGATTTTGAACACGTAGTATATATTTGTTCTTAGTAAATAGCTTTGATGTTACCTGTAATGATTCCTGTACAGGATTAGGGCTTATTTCAAAAACTAAATTGTTGGGATGTTGAGTGATGTCTGTAGGGTAAATATTAATAAGTGCATATAGGGTATCGCTGCAAAGGGTGTTGGTGTCTGTAACAATATTTGTGACTGTATATGCACCCGCAGCAGTGTAAGTATGTGATGGATTCACCTGTATTGATGTTAGGCCATCGCCGAAATGCCATATGTAACTATGGGCATTTACAGATGTGTTCATAAAATTTACGGTAGTACCTGAAATGGTATACGTAAAGTTTGCACGTTGACGGTATTGTCCTATGTGCCAGTAAAGCATACTGTCGTACACTACTGTTTTAGCGGCTGCTTTTATGTTTAATGCATCTGTACTACTCAATGTATAGTTATAGGAAATTGTAGCCGGGTTTTTCTGAAATAATGTAGCGTAAAAACAACATGCTACTGCATACGAGCCTGCCTGCGATGGGTGGCTTTCATCTGTGTCATACAATTCTATTCCCGGATGATTATTACGTATATACCGCCATACTGCTCCTGCCGGACTTACAATACCCTGATTGCTGTCAGCCATTTTCATATAACGGATGCGTATCATGCTATCCATTGCATTGTATGTGCAAAAATATGGCCATGCAAAGTTTACAGAGTAGGGTACACAATTGAACGTATCTCCATTTTTCCTACCCCATGTCATGTAAAAAATAGTTTCTGCACAACTGTTGTATATATCTATCAGGCTATCCAGTTTTCGTGCAAAAGGAAACATGCCATTGTTAACCTGCTTATCAGGCAGTGCCGGTGCCTGGCTTTGTTCCTGTAGTACAACATAATTCCATCCGCCGGCCTTTATTTTATTGATTGTAGGCGGACTGTATTGATAATGTGCACCCAGAGAGAATCCTCCTGGGGCCTCTATATCCCATATCAATGTATCACCCATTGATTTGGCTATATCTGCTAATATCTGAGGCATATTATTGACATAGATATAGCTGTTGCCGATAAATAATACCTTTAGCTTTTTGCCGGCAAATGCATTATTGCACAGTATAAGTGCAATTAAGAACAATATCTTTCCGATACGCATCCATATAAATAGACAAGTATTTTGAACTGTTGGTTAGTAAAACTAAGGTTATTTTTAGGGTGATATTGAACTGGAAATGCAGGTAGTGTACAACAGTATTTTAACAATTTGTATCATGACAATCCTATTGCATCAACTGTCTTTTTCTAATATTATATTCAAATCCGATATTATGAGGTATGCATTCTTTGTTATAGTCATCCTTTTTGTTGTTTCCTGCCAAGAAGTGAACCCCGGTAAAAATAATGCTATATCAACCAATGGGCAGATGGCAATGAAAGCACCAAAAGAGCCGCGTAAGCTTAGATATATTATGTCGCCGGTGCATTGCGGGATTCTTGGTTTCTTCAATGATGGTAGCGTTGCAGGTTGTACAGATCCTTCAATATCGAAACATAACATTGCCGCATTGGATACTGCCGAGGTGTTTGCTCATTATTCGGTAGATAAGCATTTCATTATATTCGATGATGACCACAGTTCTCTCGATTTCAGCAGTGATGTCAAAGATGCTTATAAATGGGTGATGGTAGATTATCAGTGGAAAATGAACGTGCCTGAGTAGGTATACATCGTTACATTTCCGGACTACTGATAAATGCAATTAGCCGGGTAGTTTTAGTGTTTTTGCAATTACAGATGTGTTGAGGACTAAAGGTGGTGTTTTATACTAATAATATTATTCGGCTTTGCAGGTATCAATTACCTATCGCTATGGTATAATAATAGCTTTGTGTTATTATTCACTACTAAAAATACGTTTATGAAAACATTATTTTTCCCCATGTTGTTAACTATAGGATTGAGTTCATGCAGCGAAAAAGAGTTTACATGCCAGTGTATTGACGAAAAGGGCAATGTAGTGTCTCAAACAACGATAAAGAATACACGTAAGGTGGCGAAATCCGAGTGCAGGGAAAAAGGTAATGAGGCATTGTTCAATCCTGATTTCAAGGTTTGCTCTTTGAAATAACAGAAAATCATGTCCTTTAAATCCTTGCACGTATAGTTCCTTTGTATATTGCAATGCTGTAAATTTTATAATATGGACAATACTGCCAGGGTATACAGAATGATTTTTGCAAGTGTCTATCCGTTATACATAAACAAAGCGGAGAGAAAGGGACGCACAAAAGAAGAAGTAGATACCATCATTTATTGGCTGACTGGCTACAATGCCAAAACCCTGCAAGCGCAGATAGATAAGAAAGTAGATTTTGAAACCTTTTTTGCACAGGCACCCAAGATGAATCCGAATGTGTCAAAAATTACTGGGGTTATTTGCGGATACCGTGTAGAGGATATAGAAGACAAGCTGATGCAAAAAGTTCGTTATCTGGATAAGCTGGTAGATGAACTGGCAAAAGGAAAGGCAATGGAAAAGATATTAAGGGGGTAAGGTGTATCGCTGTAACACTGTTACAGTTGTTACAAAAAGCTACAAATAACAAAAGCCACCCGTTTAAGGTGGCTTCATGTATATATGTCAGGATGCTTGTGATTTAATGTTTGTGTTTGTCCTCGTTTTTCTGCAATTGCTCTTTATTCAACTGCTCCTGGGCTCTGTTTTGGTTTTCTGTTGCTATCTGGTTAGCCCTGTTCAGCGAGTCTTGTTTGTTTTGTGCTGTTACCCTGTTTTGTTCATTCACCCTGTTCTGCTTGTCTTGTACGTCCTGTGGCGATATCCATTTGCTATGTTCAGGATGGTCTTCTTTTGCCATGTATTTCTGGTCGTGGCTTTCGCGTATAGCTATTTGGTCGTGTTGTCCTTTGTATTGTGCATACTTGGTTTTATTTGCACGGCTATTCGTGTACGGCTTCGGCTCATTCATCACTACTTTATGAGCGCTGTAAAAATTGAAGTCTTTATGTTTTACAGGCACATCCTTCACCATAACCCACTTCTTTTTTTGCAAATATACATACTGTGCACCGGGTACATTATAATATATGTCTATGTCGGGAATGTAATAGAATTCAACGTAGTCGTAGCCTACAGGTCCCCAAAGCGGTTGGGTCATCACATTGTTACCATTGTTTACCTGGGCATTGCTGGTATTGCATAGCGCAGCTACAAGCAAAGAGGTAATTATTACTAATTTTTTCATCATGTACTAAAGGTACATGAAACGTTCAGTAGTATTTTTATACAATTATGTGTAAAGTTTACATAAATCGCATATTTGGGGGTAGTGACGGCTGTGTCGCTGTAACAGTGTTACTGTTGTTACAATATGCCGTAAGTTATTAACGGATTTATTATGATGAAAATGACTGATGTGTATATGAGATGTTTCACCCTTATTAAATATAGAACTATTGTTTTAATTCACATGTAATCCACTACATCATATACAATCACAAGTTATACATCATAAATCCCAAATATTCTACATACCTTCGCGCCTTATTTTAGTTAGCTTGGGCATAGTCTATGTCGAATAAATACCGGGAATATAAAGGGTTAAACATGCCATCCATAGAACAGGATATCCTGAGCTTTTGGAAGCAAAATGATACATTTAATAAAAGTGTAATCGGACGTAATGGGGCACCACCTTTCGTGTTTTACGAAGGTCCGCCAAGTGCCAATGGTATGCCCGGTATTCACCATGTTATCTCTCGTACCCTTAAAGACCTGGTATGCCGTTACAAAACAATGCAGGGTTACCAGGTACATCGCAAAGCAGGATGGGATACTCACGGTTTGCCTGTAGAGCTGGGTGTTGAGAAAGAACTGGGAATCACTAAAGAAGATATAGGTAAAAAAATATCTGTAGAAGATTATAATAAGAAATGCCGCGAAGCGGTAATGCGATATAAGAAAGAGTGGGAGGACATAACCGAGAAGATGGGTTATTGGGTAGACATGAGCGATCCTTATATCACATTCGATAATAAATATATAGAAACGCTGTGGTGGGCTATCAAAACCCTGCACGAAAAAGGATACTTATATAAAAGTGTAAGCATACAACCCTATAGCCCTGCAGCAGGTACAGGTCTTAGTAGTCATGAGCTGAATCAGCCGGGCACGTACAAAGATGTAAAGGATACTACTGTAGTAGCTATGTTTAGGGCTATACAAAACGGGCAATCGGAATTCCTTTTTAAAGCGACGGGAGAAGAACCTTTACACTTTCTTGCATGGACGACAACTCCTTGGACATTACCAAGCAATTGCGCACTTACTGTAGGTGAAAAGATTGATTATGTGTTAGTTAGAACGTTTAATGCATATACACATCAACCTGCCAATGTTGTTTTGGCTAAAGCTTTAATAGGTAAACATTTCAAAGCAGAAGGTGAGAATGGTGATTTTGCAGCGTATACAGCAGATACCAAAATCATCCCATGGACAATACTTAAAGAATTTAAAGGAAAGGACATTGAAGGGTGCCGTTACGAGCAATTATTACCATATGAAGGTAATACTGCTGAAATAACAGGCGGTGATCCTTGGAGGGTTATTACGGGTGATTTCGTAACTACAGAAGATGGTACAGGTATCGTACATACTGCTCCTGCTTTTGGTGCTGATGACTATCGTGTAGGAAAAAAGAATAATATAGGTATACTTACACTGGTAGATAAAGAAGGTAAGTTTATAGATTACCTTGGTGAGTTGAGTGGTAGATATGTGAAAAATTATAAGGACGATAGCGACTGGAAAGACGTGGATGTGGATATAGCTGTAAAGTTGAAGCTGAGCGGCAACGCATTCAAAGTAGAGAAATATGAACACACTTATCCTCATTGCTGGCGCACTGATAAACCTATAGTGTACTATCCGTTGGATGCATGGTTTATTAAAACCACTGCAGTAAAGGATAGGATGATAGAATTGAATAAGACCATTAACTGGAAGCCAAAGGCTACCGGTGAAGGACGGTTTGGCAACTGGCTGGAGAATATGGTGGATTGGAACCTGAGCCGCAGCCGTTATTGGGGGACGCCATTGCCTGTATGGGCTACTGAAGATGGTAGTGAAATACGTGTAATAGGTAGCCTTGAAGAATTGAAAGATGAAATAGGTAGAGCTAATAAAGCATTGACAATCAATCAGGATATCGAAAGCATAGCGATTGATTTGCATAAGCCTTACGTAGACCAGATAGTGCTGGTAAGCGATAGTGGTAAACCCATGATGCGTGAACCGGATTTGATAGATGTATGGTTTGACAGCGGCGCCATGCCATATGCACAACAGCATTATCCGTTTGGCAACCATGCAGAAAAGACTTTGCATCAAAGCTTCCCTGCCGATTTTATAGCAGAAGGAGTAGATCAGACTCGTGGGTGGTTTTATACCCTCCATGCATTGGGCGTAATGCTATTTGATAGCGTGGCTTACAAGGCAGTAGTAAGTAACGGCCTTGTACTGGATAAGAATGGTAATAAGATGAGCAAACGCCTAGGCAATGTCATCAACCCATTTGAAACCATAGAGAAATATAGTGCAGATGCAAGCCGCTGGTATCTGATAACCAATGCAAGCCCTTGGGATAGCTTACGCTTTGATTTAGAAGGAATTAAAGAGGTTCAACGGAAGTATTTTGGAACACTATATAACACGTATCAGTTCTTTGCATTGTATTCAAATGTAGATGGATTTACATTTAAAGAAACATACATACCTATTGACCAACGCCCTGAGATAGATCGTTGGATATTGTCATCTCTTAATACGCTGGTAAAAGAAGTGACAGGGTATATGAATGACTTTGAGCCTACGCAGGCAGGCAGGGCAATGGAAACATTCCTTGACGAGCAGTTGAGTAACTGGTATGTCCGCCTATGTCGTCGTCGTTTCTGGAAAGGTGAGTATGAACATGACAAAATATGTGCATATCAAACATTATACGAATGTCTTGAAACACTATCATTATTAATGGCTCCGATTGCTCCTTTCTTTGCAGACTGGTTGTATGCTAATTTAAATAATGTAACAAAAAGGCAAGAAGCAGCATCGCTTCACCTGGCAGAATACCCTGTAGCAGATGAAGATGTAATAGATGCTGACTTAGAAGAACGTATGAGACTTGCTCAGGATATATCATCTTTGGTATTGTCTTTGCGTAAGAAAGTAAATATCAAGGTTCGCCAGCCTTTACAGAAGATTTTAATACCTGTGCTTGATGCTCATATGAAAGAGCAGGTGCAGAAGATTGAAGAACTGATACTAGGTGAGGTGAATGTAAAAGAAATAGAATACCTTGTTGATACAGAAGGATTTATAAAGAAAAAAGTAAAGCCTAACTTCAAGTCGCTGGGTGCTAAAATGGGTGCTAAAATGAAAGCTGTAGCAGCTGCCATAACAGAAATGGATCAGCATCAGATATCAGCATTGGAGAAAGACGGCGGTTATGTATTAACTATAGGCACCGAAGAAGTAGATATATTAAAAGAAGATGTAGAAATAATAGCAGAGGATATACCCGGTTGGTCTGTAGCTAATAAAGATAAGCTAACAGTAGCCTTGGATATAACTGTATCTGCAGCATTACAGGATGAAGGTAATGCCAGGGAACTGGTAAATCGTATACAAAAAATTCGTAAAGAAACAGGCTTAGAACTTACAGATCGTATAGCAGTTAGCATAGAAGAGCACGAACCATTAAAATCCGCCATATTAAATTTCAGTGACTATATTTGCACCGAAATTTTAGCGGATAAGTTAGAGATTGTCCCTCAAATAGCTGTAGGAACAGAGATTGAGGTTAATGAAGCAATACTTAAAGTGTTAATATCTAAAAATCAGTAACGCTATGGCCACACAAAAGAAACCGGCAGCCAAGCCAGCTAAGAAAGCAACTCCAGTAAAAAGCGCTAAAAAAGCGCCGGTAAAGAAAAATGTGGCCGTTAAAACGAATAGTAAGGCAACGCCTAAGAAAAATGTGAAGAAAGTAGCACCTGCTGCTAAAAAGGCTGTGCCTAAAAAAGCCGCTCCGGTAAAGAATGTGAAGAAAGCCGCTCCGGCAAAGAAGGTAGCAGCCACTAAAAAAGTGGACTCGAAAAAAACTAACCAATTGAAAAAGACAGCGACAACGAATAAGAAGACTGTAGCAAAAGCAGCCCCTGCAAAGAAGGCGGCACCAGCTAAAAAAGCGGCGCCAGTGGCAAAGAAAACAGCAGCAAAAGCAGCACCGGCACCTAAAAAGGCTGCCCCTGTAGCTAAAAAAGCAGCACCGGCACCAGTGGCTAAGAAAGTAGCCCCTGCGGCTCCTGCACCTAAAAAAGCAGTTGCAGCTGCGCCGGCACCAGTGGTAAAAGTACCGGTAGCAGCAAAAGGTAAAAAAACATCATCTAAAACACATGTTACTAAAACAGTAACTACGTTTGCGAAGGGTGCTATACCGGGCAGGCCACTTTCGGCATCTGCATCAGCCGCATCTACTAATATGCCTACTAAACAAGCTACACCTGTACGTGGCGAAAAGAAACCACAGGTAATTGTAGCTCATCGTCGCTTGGAAAACAAATCGAAACAAAAGGCAGATGATAGCAGGACAATGATAAACTACCAGCCTGAGTTCACACGTTCTATACTTGACGAACCTGAAATGGCGCAAGGCCCTGTTTATCGTTATAGCGATGAGGAGTTGGGAGAATTCAAAGCTTTGATACTGGCTCGTCTGGAAAAAGCACGTAAAGAACTGACATACCAGCAAGGGCTTATTACACGTAAAGATGAAGCGGGTACTGAAGATACAGAAAACCGTTATATGAATATGGAAGACGGTAGCGGTGCTATGGAGCGTGAGCAACTGGCACAATTGGCAAGCCGCCAAATACAGTTTATCAACCACCTTGAAAAAGCGTTGATGCGTATTGAAAACAAAACTTATGGTATTTGCCGTGTTACAGGTAAGCTTATAGATAAAGCCCGCCTGCGTGCAGTACCTCACGCTACCCTTAGTATAGAAGCTAAGAAATACATGGGCAGCAAATAATAAACTCATACTATTAAGATATAAGCCACCTTTACCGGGTGGCTTTTTCTTTTTATCTTAGCTACATATGCAATTCGTAGAAACACAACGCTTCAGACAATGGTGGATATGGCTAATCGCGACCGCCATCCTTATTTTATCATTGTTCAATTATACACGAACCATCACAATGGCTAATGGAGACGTGATAAATGATAGTACCTCCTGGGCGTGGAATATATCAATAGTACCGCTTGTTGCATTTTTTGTTTTGTTTATTGTGCAGTTGCAGGTACGGTATGATGAGAAAGGTATTAATTACAGGTTCTTCCCTTTTCAGTTACAATATCAGTTCAGAAGCTGGGAAGAAATGGAAGCTGCATATGTAAGAACATATAAACCATTCTCAGAGTATGGAGGATGGGGTGTAAGGATATGGCACGGGAAAGCAGGTTTTGGGTATACTATATCTGGTGACAAAGGATTACAAATAGTGTATAAAAACGGTAAGCGATTTTTATTGGGTACAAAGAAGCAAGATGAATTGAACTCCTTTATGAATGAAGTGTATAAAAAAGGATTGGTGAAGGATGTGGCTGATAATTCCGATACCAAAGACAGGTATTAGTCCCGTATTTATAGACCCTTGTTATTATATGCAATTTACTGAAACACAAAAATTCAGACAGTGGTGGATATGGGTTATCATGATAGCAACATTGTGTTTCCCGGCTATAGCTATCTATAAAGAGTATAAGTCTTTTGACTTTATGGTTTACCTGATAGGCATAGGTGTTCCATTGCTGATATTCATATTAATGATGTTTGTATTAAGGCTTGAAACAAGTGTAGATGAAAGAGGTGTGCATTATAGGTTCTTCCCATTTCACATAACTACAAGGCTAAAGACATGGGATGAAATAGATAAAGCATATGTGAGGGTATACAAACCTATTGTTGAGTATGGCGGGTGGGGTATACGATTCGGTTTTGGCAATGGTATGGCTTTGAATGTATCGGGTAATGTGGGTTTGCAAATTGAGTATAAGACAGGAAAGAAATTGTTATTGGGCACAAATAAGCGAGAAGAGTTGGAAGTTTTTATGAATGAATTGTATAAAAAAGGGTTAGTGAAGGATATGGATGATAACTCAAATATCAAAGACAGGTATTAACTTAGACAACAGAAACACAACTCATGGCATCTATTAAAATAAAGAAACTGCACCATGTACAGATATGTATACCTGTAGGCTTCGAAGCTGAAGCAAGAAAGTTTTATACTGAAATGCTGGGGTTGGAAGAAATTAGCAAGCCTAAAAACATAGATGGTATATGGTATAAAGTAGGAGAGAGTGAACTGCACTTGGGTATAGAACCTGAAATGTACCCTACTAAAAGATTTCCGGCATTTGAGGTAGATAGTATTGATGATATTAGAAAACACCTTGCCAAAGAAGGTATCAATATCAAAGAAGAAACAGCTATACCGGGTTATAAACGTATTTCATTTCTCGACCCGTGGAAGAATAAATTAGAATTATTGCAAGCCGTTTAGCTTACCTGAAGAAAGACATTTTATCATCCATAAATTCTGCATTGTAATTACCGAGGTAGTTTTCTCTAAAAGCCATTGTTCTGTCTTTAAGATAAAAATCAAGTACGGGGTAATTGTCTGTAATGATAGCTGTAGATGGGTTTGTTAACATGGTCGTTATTTCAAACTGGCTCAGTTTTCCCGGGATAGGGTAGTAAGAATCTGTTACAATCTGCGCAGTATCATAATTATTCTCTTTGTTTTTAGTTGCTACAAACATCATATCGAAACTTACCTTGCCGGGGTAAGAAGAGAATATACGGCAGCTATAGTCTGCTTCTTTAATAGTATTATATAATAATTGTTGTGCAGTACCATCATCCCCGTCATCTATCCCATCAAATTCCACAAATATTTTACCATCATTGGTAAGCAGGTCTTTTAATTTTGTAAAACACTCTTTGCTTAATAAATGCGATGGGATATTATCACCGAGCAGTGCATCTATTATTATCAGGTCATATCTTTTCTTGCATACATTAATATAATGTCTGCCATCATCTACTACTGTATTAGCCACAGCTTTTTTCAATCCAAAATATTGTTCTGCCAGTTTGGGTAACCTGCCATCTATTTCTACTGCATCATAGCTTACATTGTATTTCTCCAACTGCAATGCCACTGTACCACCCCCAAGTCCTATCAGTAACGCCCTGCTCCCTTTTGGCATACTGGAGATAACGGCGTGTGTAAAATGGGTATAATACAGAAAGCTGAAGTTTTTATCCTGTCTGCTTATCCATGTTTGCCAGTTGTGGTTTACCAGCATTACCCGCGAGGGTATATCAATGCCGCGTTTGGAATCGGTATAGGTAAAGTCTACAACTTTTACCTGTCCCATAATACCTTCTGTGTGGTATAGCGTTTTGTATTTTTCCGTTTGTTCTTTATCCCTGCTATTATAGAAAAAAAAAGCAGGCACTATTAATAAGGCAAGTGCAGCGCCAATTATTTTTTTGCCGGTTCGTAATATGAGTATAGTAAGTAACAACAATAATGCTCCGGAAATAATGCAAGGTAAGGATATGCCTACAACAGGTACTAACCAAAAACCTGTTATCATGGTAGCTATTACACCGCCTAAGGTGGAGATAGCATATACCAATCCTGCTGCTTTACCCGAATTGTTGTGCTCAGCTATAAGGCTTATCAGCAAGGGGCTTACCATACCCATACCCATAATAGGTGGCATCAGGAAAAATAATTGTGATATAATAACGCCCGTGAGAAAACTCATATCCATGGTGCGTTGCATAATGAAGTTGGCAAGCATTGGCATCACCATTACCAGAGCAGCAGCTATAGAAAGCGTAAGGAATAGCGCCTTTTGCCTGCCTGTCAAATCTCTTTTGCTGAGCTCGCCACCCACATAATAGCCGATAGTGAGTCCGCCTAATGTAAGTGCCAGTGTGGATGCCCATACATATAGTGATGTGCCGTAGAATGGTGCAAGCATCTTGCCACCTGCAAGTTCTGCAACCATTACACAAGAGCCTTCAAAAAAAGAAAGCAACAGCAATTTGTTGCGTGCTATGCCTGTACCGGTATTCGTATCGTTTTTCAAGAAATCCTGTTTTACGGTATTAAATATAAGCACAGTAATGATAATATCAACGTATAAGTTGTATTAGAATAGTGAAGGGCCGGTAATATTATATCTTAAACTTTCGGAGTGTGTATGTTACATTCAGCATAAAGTATTGCTTTAGCACATCTGTATTACTGTCTTCAATGTATGTTTCTGTAATGGTACGATTAATGCTCCTGTTTTGGTTCAGTATATCAAATACGCTGAGCTTCACTTCCAGTGAGCGATCTTTCAGGAATTTATAACCAAGTGCGGCATTCCACAATATATAGTTTTGGTTAAAATTTTGACTAAGCCCTGTGTAGAGGTTATGATTGATATTGGTGTTGAATACAAAGCCTTTGTAAAATAGCCAGTTGAACTTTAATGATGTGATTTGAGAATAGTAGGTATTGTTTGATGTGGTTTGTAAAGTATTCTCTACAATATTATAGTTACCGGTGTATGCAAGTGTGAAGTCGATTTTCTCACTAATGTTACTACCCAATGTCAACCCTCCTGAGAAAGCATAGTTATTACTCAGGTTGTTCTGGTTATTGATAAGGGCCGGCAACCGGTTGTAGTTAAAACCTGCATTTAGGTTCAGATTACTTTTTAAAGCAGTTACAGGGAAGCCGTAAGTAGCGAAAGTTCTGGCAGATACATTGCCGTCAAGGTTCACTGGTTTAGAAAGTTGTGTACCTCTGTTGACAACCGCATTGCCTATCGTAGTATCCTTAATGGGCAGGTAAGTAGCATTGCCAATGTAGTTATTGGTATAATTAGCAAAAGCCAGAATAAAGAAGCTATTGGAGTTAGTTGTTTTTGTAGCGCCGTATCTGAATGATAGGGTATGTGTATACGATTGTTTCAAATCAGGATTACCTGTCTTTAGTAATATGGGGTTGGAGTTGTCCACTACGTTTTGCAATTGCGAAATGGTAGGTATGTCTGTATTTGTACGATACATTACACGCAGGTTTTTCCCTTTATCTTCCCTGTACTGGTACATAGCGTTGGGTAGTATGTTGGTAAACTCCTTACTAAGTGTAAAAGGGTAGGGGAAGTCTTGTTGCCCGTTCAGTTGCGAGTACTCTACGTCTGCGCCAATATTAAAGCTGTTCTTTTTATCATTGAAACGATAGCTAGCGCCCCCTCTGTGCTTGGTATTGATGTTGTCATAGGTGTTGCTAAGCATGGTATCAAATAAAGAATACGTATTATTAAGCGGGTTGTAATTATTGGTTTGCTTATCAGATTTGGTATTTGTATAGCTCGGCGAATAGTTGGCCATCAACTGGCTCTTCTTGCTTATTGGTTCTGTATAATTAATGCCCGGTGCAATGGTATAACCACGAGATGTTAATATGTATTCCTGGTCTATGATATTGGTATCTTTAAGTAGTTGGTTGCTTGAGTATACCGAACCATCAGCATCTTTAGTATTCATCTGTGTATTTATATTCAGCGATATTGTTCTGCCTCTCTTTGCAAACTTATGCCTGAACAGCAAGTTGTTTGAAAAATTATAGCCTGTATTGTTTGTTCGCACATCATTTTTAGTAGTGCCAAATGCTACATTATCTGGCAGTACATTATTGCCGGTAGTACTTCTGTAATTATTATTGTGT
>JADMIO010955747.1_pt1:67500-98198 | contig 98198 bp, 86 predicted proteins | sample 8958161 | NCBI WGS metagenome assembly JADMIO01 (sample SAMN16585339, study PRJNA669376) | soil metagenome | isolation source: Crop rotation soil | place: USA: Cullars Rotation, Alabama | collected 2011
TGAAATAGTACCTGAAACCGTGCGCTTACAAGCGGTCGGAGCCCGTAAGGGTGACGGCGTGCCTTTTGCATAATGAACCTACGAGTTGCACCTCACTGGCGAGGTTAAGTTCTTAAGTAACGGAGCCGCAGCGAAAGCGAGTCCGAATAGGGCGCATAGTCAGTGGGGGCAGACGCGAAACTTTGTGATCTATCCATGGTCAGGCTGAAGGTTAGGTAAAACTAACTGGAGGGCCGAACCCATTAACGTTGAAAAGTTATGGGATGAACTGTGGATAGGGGTGAAAGGCCAATCAAACTGAGAGATAGCTCGTTCTCCCCGAAATGTTTTTAGGAACAGCCTCGGATTATAGACGTTTAGCACAGGTAGAGCTACTGATTGGGCTAGGGGGCTTCACCGCCTACCAAACCCTGACAAACTCCGAATGCTGTAATATATCTGCGGCAGTGAGGCTGTGGGCGCTAAGGTCCATGGCCGAGAGGGAAATAACCCAGATCATCATCTAAGGTCCCTAAATCTATGTTAAGTTGAGCAAACGAAGTTCGAACCCTAAGACAGCCAGGATGTTGGCTTGGAAGCAGCCATTCATTTAAAGAGTGCGTAACAGCTCACTGGTCGAGGGTTCGGGCACGGAAAATGATCGGGCATCAAACATAGTACCGAAGATATGAATGCTGTATTTATACAGCGTGGTAGGGGAGCATTCTAAACTGCGTTGAAGGTGTATCGTGAGATATGCTGGAGCGTTTAGAAAAGAAAATGTAGGTATAAGTAACGATAAATGTAGTGAAAAACTACATCGCCGAAAGACTAAGGGTTCCTGATCAACGTTAATCGGATCAGGGTTAGTCGGGTCCTTAGGCAAACCCGAAAGGGGTAGCTGATGGCAAGTTGGTTAATATTCCAACACTTGTTTTAGTTTCGATGGGGTGACGGAGAAGTGAAAGGTCCGCGAGGTTACGGAATACCTCGTTAAAGCGTGTAGGTATATCGATGGTAGGCAAATCCGCCGTTGATGCTGAACGTGATAGTACTCGAAGTTTTCGGACGGAGAGATAGTGACCCTAATCATGCTCACGAGAAAAACCTCTAAGGTTAGGCTAAGACAACCCGTACCGTAAACCGACACAGGTAGTCGAGATGAGTATTCTAAGGCGCTCGGGTGAGCCGCGGAGAAGGAACTAGGCAAATTAATGCTGTAACTTCGGGATAAAGCATACCACAGTGATGTGGTCTCAGTAAATTGGTTCAACCAACTGTTTAGCAAAAACACAGGGCCCTGCAAAATCGAAAGATGACGTATAGAGCCTGATACCTGCCCGGTGCTGGAAGGTTAAGGAAGGATGTTCGGAGCAATCCAAAGCTTCTGACTGAAGCCCCAGTAAACGGCGGCCGTAACTATAACGGTCCTAAGGTAGCGAAATTCCTTGTCGGGTAAGTTCCGACCTGCACGAATGGTCTAATGAGTTGAACACTGTCTCCTCCGCGAGCCCGGTGAAATTGTAGTATCGGTGAAGATGCCGGTTACCCGCCACGGGACGAAAAGACCCCGTGAACCTTCACTACAACTTTGCATTGATTTTGAGTAACAGATGTGTAGCATAGTTGGGAGACTATGAAGCAGCGGCGCCAGCCGTTGTGGAGTCACCGTTGAAATACCAACCTTCTGTTACTTAGAGTCTAATCCCGTGAGGGAGACATTGCATGGTGGGTAGTTTGACTGGGGTGGTCGCCTCCTAAAGTGTAACGGAGGCTCGCAAAGGTACCCTCAGTACGGTTGGTAATCGTACGTAGAGCGCATTAGTATAAGGGTGCTTGACTGTGAGGCTGACCAGCCGATCAGGTGCGAAAGCAGGCTAAAGTGATCCGGTGGTTCTGTATGGAAGGGCCATCGCTCAAAGGATAAAAGGTACTCCGGGGATAACAGGCTGATCTCCCCCAAGAGCTCATATCGACGGGGAGGTTTGGCACCTCGATGTCGGTTCGTCACATCCTGGGGCTGGAGAAGGTCCCAAGGGTTCGGCTGTTCGCCGATTAAAGTGGCACGTGAACTGGGTTCAGAACGTCGCAAGACAGTTCGGTCTCTATCTGTGGTGGGCGTTAGTAAATTGCGGGGACATGCTCTTAGTACGAGAGGACCGGAGCGTATGTGCCGCTGGTGTATCGGTTGTGCCGCCAGGTGCAGTGCCGAGTAGCTATGCACAGCAAGGATAAGCGCTGAAAGCATCTAAGCGCGAAACCTTCCTCAAGATGAGTTTACTTTTAAGGGCCGTTATAGACGATAACGTTGATAGGCTACAGGTGTAAAGGTGGTAACATCAAAGCCGAGTAGTACTAATTGCCCGTAAGCTTTAACTTTATTTAATTACTGCTGAAAAATTGCTTTTCTGATATGTCACCTTATTGAGTCATAAGTTGTAAGTCGTGAGCCGTAAGGTTTATAGACACAACCCAAAGACGAACCATCTTATGGTGGTATTGCCGGCGGTGTTCACCTCTTCCCTTTCCGAACAGAGAAGTTAAGCCCGCCATGGCCGATGGTACTGCACAACAATGCGGGAGAGTAGGTAGCTGCCATATTTATTTAAGTCCTTTATACAAAAGTATAAAGGACTTTTTTTATGCTCTAAAAGCTAAAAGACAATAAGACAGGAAGTCCATATCCAACAGTATGAACTTCACTTTTTAGATGTAGATCACTATTTCAGTTTCCCTTTCTCCAATCCTTAAAACTCCTGTTTTTTTGTTTCGCAGGAGCTTCTCGTGAAGCGGGATTTGTAGCTTTAGTGGGTTTGTTCTTTGCTGCAGAGCGCTTAGGTATGTATTGTTGCTTTACTACTGATGCCTCTTCTGTTTTGCTGGATTTAGATACAAGTGAGTCTATCGTTTCAATTTCCTGTGGTGTAAGATAGCGCCATTTACCGGTAGCCAGGGTTCCTAATTGCACATTCATGATACGTACACGAGTAAGTGTTTTTACGTCATACTCCAGATGTTCACACATTCTGCGTATTTGTCTGTTTAGCCCCTGTGTAAGAATAATGCGAAATTTCCTGTTACCCTCCTGTTTTACAAAACATTTTTTAGTAACGGTACCTAGCATCGGTATTCCATTACTCATCTTGTAGATAAAGTCTGGTGTAATGGCTTTGTCAACAGTTACAATGTATTCTTTCTCATGGTTGTTGGATGCACGTAGTATTTTGTTAACTATATCACCATCATTGGTGAGAAATAGCAATCCTTCGGAATCTTTATCCAGCCTGCCAACAGGAAAAATGCGCTTTGGGAAGTTAATAAATGAAATGATATTGCTGCGGTCTTTCAGATCTGTTGTAGATGTAACGCCAACAGGTTTATTGAAAGCAAGATAAATAGGCCTCTTTTTGCTTGTTTTAATCGGTTCTCCATCAATCTCCACGATGTCTGTGGGGCCTACACGCATGCCCGTAAGCGCGAGTTCGCCATTAATGGTTACACGGCATTGTTCAATATATTTGTCTGCCTCTCTGCGTGAGCAGAAACCCGAAGAGCTGATGTATTTATTAAGGCTAATATGGTCTGTAGTATCGGGCATATCAGAATTGCTTTCCTTCTTTTTTGAGTTTTGTATACTGCCTTATTTTGGCATATTTGATGAATGTTTCAACAGCCATAAGCCTACAGATTATAAAACCATAATAGCCATCTAGAATGCCTAATCTAAAAAAATAATTAATGATAAAATTCCAACGTGGAACTACAACCATTTTTAACAAGCTGATATTCCTGTTGTTTTCAACGGCTTTTTGCGCACCTAGGTCAGAATATGCTGCTATTTGTTGCACGTGCTCTGCAATGGTGTTGAAGCTGTAATGATACAAATCGCCACTGAGTATGCCCGGTTTTATAGTATTATCATACAACTCCCATTTCTCGTGTACTTTCTGTCCTTGCCAGGTGCCAGCTCCCTTCTTATAAAGTCTTATTTTTCTATCGGGATACCATCCGCAGTGTTTTATCCATTTACCACAATAATTATTCAATCTTGATATTTGGTATGCCTGCTTATCAGGATGTTTCTTAAATGACTTAATACTTTCCTGCAATTCAACAGAGAGCTCTTCATCAGCGTCTATCGACAATATCCAGTCATAACTTGCATTTAGATCTGCAAACTGTTTTTGCTTTACGTATCCCAGAAAAGGTTGTGTAATAGTAATAGCACCATGCTTTGTGGCAATTTCAAGCGTTTTGTCTATAGAGTTACTGTCAATAACTATTATCTCATCTGCAATGTCTTTCACAGACCCCAGGCATCTCGGTAGGTTTTTTTCTTCATTAAGGGTAATGATAACAACGCTTAATTTTATCATGAATGCTTATTCGGGTGGTAAAGTTAGGGATAAAAAATAAGGCCTTTAACAGGCCATGAAACAGAATTGTGATTATTAAGAAAGTAACTGTTGTCGTAGTAAAAACTCTAATTGGGCATTAGTAACGCCTAGTTTTTCGGTAAGCTCTTTTTCATCCTTTTTTAGGGTATATACTTCAAAAGCCCTGTTTATAGTCATATCCAGTTCTTCCTCATTCCATGGCTTTGTGAGGTAGTGGAAAATCTTACCTTTATTAACTGCATCAATAACTGCATTGAGATCAGCATATCCGGTAAGGAGTATGCGCATAGGCTCAGGATATTTTTCTAAAATAGACTCCAAAAATTCTACCCCTGTCATATTGGGCATTCTTTGGTCGGTGATGATAATGTCTATAACGTTATTATTGAGGATTTTAATAGCTTCTTCTCCGCTTATGGCTATATGAATGTTATATTTCATACGGAAAGTAGCCTTGAAAGAGACTAAATTATTTTGCTCATCGTCAACGTATAATATATTTATCTTGCTTTCAGCCATCTAATACAATCCTGTATTTTATTTGTAAAAGTATCAATTATACATATAGCCTACTTCTAAAGTAAAAGTTTTCCGGTCAAAATCCTACTATTTTGGGGTATTTTTCAATTTTATAATAATAATTCAACGAAGGGACATATTTTTGTACTGAAATAAGAACAAACTCATTTAGTACCGTTAAGGCAGGAGAGAGACGCTGAAAACAGGTAGTAATGAAGTAAATGCCATTTTCCTACACTATTAGTTTCAAGCGGGGATGTATCCTTGCGTTTGATTGTGATTTGTATAGTTGGTTAATATCAATTTTTAGTTTTGTTATTAATACACACAAGAATATGCACATCAATAGCAACATGCGATACACTTGACGGACATAACTACTTGTCTGATATTATTTCAAAACAAACAAATAAACACTGCTTTTTTCTTCCTACAGAAAAAGCCATACTAATATGAGTGATATCAAGATTGTTATCAAGGCATTTAATGCACCCAGCGATAAGGATGCCTGTCGTAGATTTGTTGATGGCCATATAAAAGTCCTCAAGATCTATGGTATTACTATGATAACATCTGCAAACGTAGAATGGTTCGATGATCCCGATACTTATGTAATTCTGGTAGAGTCTGAAGATGGTGAGAAAGTATATGGAGGCGCAAGGGTACAGATAGCAGGCGGGCTTTACCAACTACCACTGGAGAAAGCAGTGGCAGAGATGGATAAAGGTGTTCATGATATCGTTAAAGAATATGCAACTACCGGCACTGCGGAGTTCTGCGGACTTTGGAATTCAAGAGAGGTGGCAGGTTTAGGCATTGGTAGCATGTACTTGGGACGAGCAGCAGTAGCTATTACACGACAGTTGAAGCTTACTACATTGTTTGGTTTGTGTGCACCGGCTACAGTTAAAAACAGTGCAAGGGTAGGCTTTGAAATAGCGACGTTTCTTGGTAACAATGGTACATTTTATTACCCCAAAGAAGATTTGATAGCTACAGCTGTAATAATAAAAGATACAGAAAACTTGCCTACAGCAGAGCCAGATGAAAGAGCTATTATACAAGATCTTCGTGTTAATCTTTTTCAGCACAAACATGAACTGGGGCCTAAAGGGCGAACACTGGATGTGGTTTATGATCTGGCAATTCCAAACTTGTAAGTAGTTTTAATTATTAAATCCCCCGACAATGACTACAGATGCATTATTGAATGCTTTAAGAAATTCAATAGGAGAAGAGCATGTAATTATAGATAAAAGTTACATTGAAGCTGCAGAAACAACCAACTATCGTACACAGCAAAAGATATCGTTGATTTTAAAACCGGGCACTGTTGACGAATTGCAAAAATGCATCCTAATTGCCAATGAGTATAAAACGCCTGTTTATCCAGTAAGCCGCGGTTGCAATTGGGGCTACGGCTCAAGAGTACCTGTTGCTGATAATAGCATATTAATAGAATTAAGCAGGCTCAATAAAATAACAGATTATAATGAACATTTGGGGTATGTAACAATAGAACCCGGTGTAACCTTCCAACAATTATTTGAATTTTTACGAGAGAGGAACTCGGAGCTTATACTAAGTGCTACTGGCGGCAGTACGGGTTCCAGCTTAGTGGGTAATGCCATAGAACGTGGTATTGGCACCGGTTTGTATGCTGATAGGTTTGCTACAGTATGTGGGATAGAAGCCGTTTTGCCCAATGGAGAACTTGTATCATCCGGGTTTGGCAGATATGGCAATCATACTGCAGCACATGTATATAGGTGGGGAGTTGGCCCCTCAATTGATGGATTGTTTTCACAATCAAATTTTGGGATAGTTACAAAGCTTACACAATGGTTGGCAAAGCTGCCGGAGTATTTTCAGTTAGTGGCGTACAGGCTTAAAGACAATAACAGACTGCCGGCATTAATAGATAAACTGCAGGAAATGGCAATGAGTGGGTTAGTGCGCCCTACTATCACTATGTATAATGATTTCAGAGTACTATCTACGGTTATGCAATATCCCTTTGATAAATGCACTCCCGGTAAAACTCACCCTAATGAATTATTAAAGGTGATTAGAGAAACAACCCCATTTGGAGCGTTGGCAAGTACATGGAATGGAGAAATCAGTATTCGCTCCGTAAACCCGGAGCACGGCAAGGTGCAGACCTCAATAATAGAAAAAGAACTAAGGCCCTATGTGGATGAACTGTTTGTTGTAGAAATTGGCAAAGATGAAATGATGGAGACCTTGCAAAATCATTACAAGGGCATCACCGGTGATAGGGAAACTGATGCATTACGCTCCTTTTTATTGCGCAAATATATCGGCATACCGGAAAATACATCCCTAAAACAGACATACTGGAGAAAACGCAAGCCTATACCTGAAGTAATTAACCCGGACACCGACAAGTGTGGTATGATTTGGATGGCTCCTATCGTGCCGTTTGCAGGTGCCGATATAGCCAAGGCTATAGATATTATCAACAACATTGTATATAAATACCCCTTCGAGCCTGCCATATCGTTGCAGTGTATGACGGAAAGGGCAGTCAATATAATCGGCTCTATTAATTGGGACAGAGAAGTGCCTGGTGAGGATGAACAAGCCGAGCTTTGTTACACCGAATTGAATAAAAGTTTAAAAGAACATGGTTTTTTTGCATACAGAGATACTACAATGGGTATGCATATGAAACATGCAGACGGTAACACTGACTCATATACTCAGTTCTTATCAGGTATTAAACAAGCAATTGACCCTAATAATATTTTGGCACCGGGCAGGTATAATATTAATTAAACAATACTTGTATAATAATCATAAACAAGCTATTTTGCTATCTGTAAATAAAATGCAATGAATTATTTGAAAGTCGTACCGATTTTCTTAATTATACTATTACATTGTTTCAAGTCTTTTGCAGAGCCTGTTATTGTATATGTACAGTCAAATAATGTCCAGTCAATAGGCAAATATGTCTCTATTTTAGAAGATTCTACTTCTAAAATGACCATTACTGATGCAATAAAAGCCAGTGCATTCAAACCGTCGATATCAAATGTGCCCAATCTTGGTGTAAGCCCGAGTGCTTTTTGGGTAAAATTTGAAATTGAAAACAAAAGCCAGCAATCTAACTTATTACTTGAATTTGACCAGCCTACGGTTGATGAGGCTACGCTTTATACGCTTAACGCTGATGGGAAAATAGCTGAGCAGGCGGAAGGAGAATTCAAAACGTACAATGAACGCAGGTATAATAACCAAAACCATGTCTTTGATTTAGATATACCTATTGGCGAAACACGTGTTTTCTACCTGCGGGTAAAAAGTGGTGAGCAAATGGTATTGCCGATGTTTGTCGGAGATACCAAACCGGTGTTAGAGTCTTTAATGGACCGTGACGTAATTTTCGGTTTGTTTTTTGGCATCATACTAGTGATGTTGTTTTACAACTTATTTATTTACTTCACAACCAGGGACAGAGGATATTTATATTATGTTTTCTACATTTTTGCACTGGCTTTGTCTCAGGCAAGTTTGTCGGGTTATGCATTTCGGTTTTTGTGGCCAAGCTCAACCTGGATGGCACAGAACAGCGTATACCTGTTTCCTTCCTTAGGTGGGCTAGCAGCAATGGTATTTGTGAAGGAATTTCTGCATACTAAAGTACTTGTGCCCAGGCTTACCAAAGTGTTGAATGTATTAATGGGTGTATTCATTGTTGCAATAGCAGCAGTGTTTGCAGGTATGAAGACACTAAGCTTCAACCTGATGCAGTTAAATACAATTCTGGGTTCATTGTTTGTATTGTATTTGTCGATAGTGGTGTTGAGGAAAGGCAATAAATCGGCAATATTCTTTATCATAGCATGGACTATACTATTATTAGGAGCGACTGTATTTGTATTAAAAGACTTTGGTGTATTTCCTTATAATAACTTCACATCGTCTATACTAGCAATAGGTTCTGCAATAGAAGTAGTACTTCTGTCGTTTGCGCTCGCAAATAAGATAAACATTTTGCGTAAAGAACGAGAGGCTGCACAGGCAGATGCCTTTAATGCGCTTGAAGAAAATGCAAGGATAGTAAGAGAGCAGAATGTAATACTTGAAGCAAAAGTTACGGAGCGAACTGTAGAACTGAAAGAAGCCAATGATGGATTAAACATTGCATTGGTTGATTTGAAAGAAGCACAGATGCAATTGGTAGAATCGGAAAAAATGGCTTCTTTGGGTCAGCTAACAGCTGGTATAGCACATGAGATAAATAACCCGATCAACTTTGTTACGTCTAATGTGAAGCCGTTGAAACGTGATGTGGAAATGATCATTGAAATGCTTAATCAGGTAGAGCAAATTTCTGTTTCTGAAGATTCTATAGATGATAAAAAGCAGAAAATAGATGATTTGAAACAAGAATATGATTTTGATTATCTAAAGACCGAGATTGATTATTTGCTGAATGGTATTGGTGAAGGCTCAAGCCGTACGGCAGAAATTGTAAAAGGGTTGAGGATATTCTCTCGTCTAGATGAAGATGACCTGAAACGTGCTGATATTAATGAAGGCATTGATTCTACGCTTGTGATAGTAAATAACCAATTAGATAACAGGATAGATTTGGTAAAAAATTATGGTGAGATACCATCAGTAGAGTGTTACCCCGGTAAGCTTAACCAGGTTTTTCTGAACATGATATCGAACGGATTGCATGCATTAAAGGCAAGGTATGGTGAAGAAAAAGGTGGACAACTAACGATTACTACATCTGCAAATGATACGAGTGTATTTATAAGCATCAAGGATAATGGTGTAGGTATGGATGAAAATACCAAGAGAAAAATATTTGAACCGTTTTTTACAACAAAAGATGTAGGAGAAGGTACCGGTTTAGGATTGTCTATTGCATTTAATACTATTGTAAAGCATAATGGTTCGATTACAGTAAATTCAGAATTAGGGATAGGGACAGAGTTTTTGATTGAAATACCTCTTATTCATCAACAAATAAACGTTGCATAATTGAGCAGTAAGGATAAAATAAAAGTGCTTTATATAGACGATGAGCAGAACAACCTCATGAGTTTCAAAGCAGCTTTTCGTTTCGACTATGAGGTGTTTATCGCTAATAATACCGATGAAGCCATCAACCACTTAAGAAAAAACACTGATATCAGTGTGATTCTTAGTGACCAGAAAATGCCTGATAAAACAGGTGTGGAATTTTTCGAAGAAATAAGAAAAGAATTTCCTAACCCTGTAAGAATATTAATAACAGGGTACGCAGATATAGAATCTGTTATCAATGCTATCAACAGGGGGCATGTATACAGGTATATCAAAAAACCGTGGTCGGAAGATGATATAAGATCATCCATAGACCAGGGCTATAAGTTCTATATCACCTCTGCAATGCTTGCAGTGAAAAACGAGGAACTTCAAAAGGCATATAACGAACTTGATAAATTTGCATATAGTGCTACTCATGATATGAGAGGCCCTATACTAAGTGTATTGGGTATTATTGACCTTTCGAAAAATACAGACGACATTGCGGATATAAAAGGAATGTTGGAAATGATGGAAAACGCCATGCTGAAATTGGATAATTATATCCAGAATCTGCATGACTATTACAGCATCAGAAGGGGAGAGGTGGAGATTGACGAGATCAATTTTCAGGATATAGTGAAAGACCTTTCGGATATATATGAGATAACGAGTAAAATGAACAGTGTAGCATTCATCAAAACAATCAATCAAACTGAAAGCTTCAGGTCTGATGATGTTTCTATGAAAATTATATTGAACAATCTTTTATCTAATGCATTTAAATACCAGCGAAAAGATAAGGCGGATAAATCTGTAGAATTAGCTGTTGAAGTTACTAAAGGTGTAGCTACTTTGACCGTAAAAGATAATGGCATTGGTATCCCTGAAAATAGTGTAACCCAGGTATTCAATATGTTTTATCGTGCTACGAACGAAGAAGTGGGATCGGGTTTTGGATTATATAATGTGAAGGATGCCCTAGGCAAATTAGGTGGAACTATTGAGTTGATATCAAAAGAAAATGAAGGATCAACATTTACAGTTAAAATACCCAGTAAATAATTATGACCCAGGGGAATTTAAATTTTATTGTTATTGATGACAGCAAACTTGATTGTTTTATTGCTGAGAAAATAATAAAAAATACCGGCAGAGCTGAAAGTGTAAATACTTTTCAACAAGCTACCGATGCATTAGCTTTCATAAAAACACTGCAGCCTACTGATAGGAGAACTGTTGTTTTTGTAGATATACAAATGCCTGTAATGAATGGGTTCGAGTTTGTAGAAGCTTTTGAAAGTTTATCGGCAGAAACAAGGGCTAATTTTTATATTTATATGTTGTCTTCGTCTATAAACGAAAATGATATAGCCCGAGTAAAATCGTATGCCTCTGTAAAACAGTTTTTAAATAAACCATTAACTAACAGCACAATTGGTGTTGTACTGGAACAATTCAGCTAACTAAATTATTTCTTTAGGCTATACAAAACAGCATTGGCAAAGTAAATACGTCAATGCTTTTTCTGTTCATAATTTATGACACCTGAAAGGAAAGAACGAATAAATAGTGTACTTCGCCATCGTCAACCGGATTTGACAGTGGTTATGGAAAATGTACATGACCCGCACAATATTGCAGCCGTAATGCGTACCTGTGATTCGGTAGGCATTCAAGAGCTTTACGTACTCAATACTGTTTTGCGACATGGTAAATTTGGAAAGAAAAGCTCTGCAGGTACAGCTGGTTGGCTTACCGTTCACAAGTTTGACAATACCGCAGCATGTATGGAGGCGGTTAAGAAAAAGTATAAAAATATTTTTGCAACCCATTTGGGCGAAAAGGCAAGCTCGTTGTACGAGTTAGATCTTATTGAGCCTGTAGCGTTAGTGTTTGGTAATGAACATGCGGGGGTGACAGAAGAATGTTTAAAGTATTGTAATGGTAATTTCATTATTCCGCAGGTAGGTATGGTAAAGTCGCTGAACATATCTGTTGCTTGTGCTGTGACATTGTATGAGGCATACAGGCAACGGGCAGCAAAGGGTTTTTATGACGGGGTAGGCAGGCTGCCACAGGAGCAGATGCAAACACTTGCCAACAAGTGGGGTATATTAGAAGAAGATAATTAATAAAAAAATCCCGTCTATCAGACGGGATTTGTATTTCATTAATCATTAGCTATTTTTTCAGCTCTCATCTGCGGGAATAATAACACATCCTGTATGGAAACCTGCCCGGTAAGTAACATGGCAAGGCGCTCTATACCAAAACCTATACCTGCAGTTGGCGGCATGCCATATTCAAGAGCACGCAGGAAATCGTAATCAATATACATCGCTTCTTCATCTCCGCGCTCCATAAGTGCTACTTGTTCTTCAAAACGCTCACGTTGGTCAATGGGGTCATTAAGCTCGCTGTAAGCGTTAGCTATTTCTTTACCGTTAATTATCAGCTCAAAACGTTCAACCAGCCCTGTTTTGTTTCTGTGCTTTTTCGTCAGCGGGCTCATCTCTATAGGGTAGTCTATAATAAACGTCGGCTGTATATAATGTTTCTCACATTTCCCGCCGAAAATCTCATCAATCAATTTGCCCTTGCCCATACTGGGGTCTGTGTCTATATGCAATTGCTTACATACGCCGCGTAAACCATCTTCATCCATTTCACTAATATCTATACCTGTATGTTCTTTAATGGCATCGTAAATACTTATGCGTTTGTATGGTGCTTTAAAGTCAATGGCTACACCATTTACATGAGCAATACTGGTATCATTGGTTGCTATAGCTGTTTGCTCCAGCATTTGTTCTGTAGCTTCCATCATCCACAGATAATCTTTATAGGCTACATAAAACTCCAGTATCGTGAACTCAGGATTATGTGTACGGTCCATACCTTCGTTACGAAAGTTGCGGCTGAATTCATACACCCATTCAAAACCACCTACGATAAGACGTTTTAAATACAACTCGTTGGCAATACGCAGGTACAAAGGCATATCAAGCGCATTATGATGCGTAATAAAAGGACGTGCAATGGCACCACCCGGTATGCTTTGTAATACAGGCGTATCTACCTCCAATGCCCCGCGCTCATTTAAAAAGCTGCGGATAGCATTTTTCATTTTAGTTATTTTAATGAATGTATCCTTTACGCCAGGGTTTACAATCAAGTCGGCATAACGCTGGCGGTATTTGAATTCTAAATCAGTAACAGCATCAAACGCTTCTCCATCTTTTTCTTTTACTACCGGTAATGGGCGTAAAGATTTGGTCAATAGTGTAAACGATTGTACATGTATAGAAGTTTCACCTGTCTTGGTCGTAAACACATAGCCTTTTACCCCAATAATGTCGCCGAGGTCGAGGAGTTTTTTCCAAACGGTGTTATAGAGTGTCTTGTCTTCTCCGGGGCATATTTCATCCCCTTTTATATATATTTGGATGCGTGCGGTAGCATCTTGTATTACAGCAAAATTTGCCTTACCCATATCACGCACACTCATTATACGGCCTGCAAGCGACACTTCTTTGTAGCTATCTTTGTTTTCTTCGGTATAGTTTTCCTTTATCTCCTTTGCAGTATGTGTTATAGTATAAAGCGGAGCCGGGTATGGGTTTATGCCCAGTTGCTCCAGTTCTTTCAGTTTCTCACGTCTTACTACTTCTTGTTCGCTTAAGGTGGCTTGCATATTATATTTAAAAATTCAATAGTATAGATACCTTGTTATGGTATCATTAAAAATGTGTGCAAATTTAAGTATTCAAAACCAGTATTCACGTTTTGTTTACTTCCATAGTTTATAAACAGTACCGTTATCACCGCAAACAATAAACTTTCCATCGGGCAGCAGGGCTATGCTACGTAGTGTTTCAGTGGTAAAACGGTCATATTCCATCCAATGCTCGCCTGCATCATCCGTATATATTACCAGGCCGTTTTCACCTACAGCCCATCCGTTATTACTATCCGTAAATAAAATATCATGCAGTGCGTACTGGGGTTTGGTCAGGTCATTGCCATTACGCAGTTTTATCCAGTCTTTCCCGCCGTTTATTGTATGGTGTATACTGCCTTTCGCGCCGCAAACCCATAGTTCATATTCGTTAATGCCTGATATAGCTGTGAAGTTGTCATTCTTAATATCAAGTAAAGCCCAGTTATTGCCTTCATCTGTCGTTTTTAGTACTACGCCATAGCCTGTAATGAACCCTGTTGAGGGTGTTATCATTTCCAAATCATTATATTCTGTACCGGTAGAATCGTAGTGTACAATCTCTCCTGCCGCGTCCAGTAACACTATACCACCGCTATTATAACTAATGCCAATAATGGCAATCCGTTTGTTGTCGTTGATATAGGCAATGTCTTTGTACGGTTGCCAGTTATTCAGTTGCTTAAATTGCCAGTTATTACCCTTGTCGGTCGACCATAATAATTTACCATCAAAGCCGCAGGCAAATACAATACCTGCTTTATTAGTTGATATGCCATACAGTGATTTATCGGTTTGCGAAAAATGAGGTGCTTCCCAATTATTGCCCATATCATGGCTTATGAGTATTGTAGTACTATTAAACCTATCACCACCGGCTATATATACATTATTGCCTGATACAGCTATCGCATTCAGCCTGTTGGTAGTTTTGCTATTCTGCTGCTCTACTTTATTGAAATGTAAAGTGTCTTTTTTGCAGGATAGAGACAGTAAGACAAGCGCTAATGATATATATGTATTTCTGGTTGGTATCGACATTGGGAATAGATATTCTGTAGCAATATAATAAAATCTTAAAATCTGTTATTGCTTGCTTTCCAAAACTATTTTATATTTATGTAAATAACGTTTTATGAAACAACTATTAATCGTTGCGGGTATTGCTTTTATCACAATCAGTTCATTTTCTTCATGTAAGAAAACTTTTCACTGCTCTTGTACTACCACTACCATGGTTAATGATACTGTAACAGCTGTGACAACAAACAAAGCAGAATACAGGGTTACTAAAAACGATGCCAAAAACAGGTGCGCTGACAGGTCGCAATCGAGTATGGCAAACGGTAATACAACGATTGTAAATACTGACTGTTCGTTCGAGTAATCATCATCTCAACTCCAGCAACGCCACATTTTCTATGTGGTGTGTATGAGGGAACATATCTACGGGTTGCAACCGGGTTACTTTATAGGCAACATCAAGCAGTTGCAGATCTCTTGCTTGTGTGGCCGGGTTGCAACTTACGTATACAACCTTTGGTGCTTTTATGTCCAATAATTGATTTATCAATTTTTCATGCATTCCTGCTCTTGGAGGGTCTGTGATGATTACGTCTGGTTTGCCATGCTTTTCAAAAAAAGCATCATCGCATATAGCACCTACATCACCTGCATAAAACATGCAATTGTCAAGGCCGTTTAAAGCAGCATTTTCTTTTGCATCTTCTATAGCATCAGGTATCAACTCTATACCGATTACTTTTTTTGCACCTGCAGAACAAAATATACCAATACTACCTGTACCACAATAGAGGTCATACAAAACTTCACTGCCTGTAAGCCCCGCAAAATCTCTCGTTACACTATATAGCCTTTCAGCCTGGTAGCTATTGGTTTGGAAAAAAGACTTGGGAGATATTTTGTAGCTGAAATCTTCCAGCGTTTCTACAATATAGCCCTTGCCATAATAGCAATGCACCTCCAGGTCGTGTATGCTATCATTTACTTTAGGGTTTATAGTATAGTGCAGGGTAGTGATGCCGGGTATCTTTTCAAGTATATAATCGAGTATAGCACTGCGCATTTTTACATCATCATGTTGTATTACAAGGTTTATTAGGATTTCACCTGCTTTAGTTACCCGCAACACCACGTTTCTCAACCAGCCGGTATGGGCCCTGTAGTCATAATAGTCGAGGTTGTTGGCCTGTGCATATTCCCTTAGTGTTGTCAACAGCAGGTTGGTAGGGTCTGTTTGCAGGTAGCATTGTTTTATATCCACTACTTTATCAAACAGTCCCGGTGCGTGAAAACCCAATGCAGGTTCTATAGGCAATATAGCATCTCCCGCTTCCGCCAGTTCTTCATTGGTACGGTAACGGTGTTTAGAAAAAGTAAACTCCAGTTTGTTTCTGTAGTATTGTTCTTTTTCGCTACCCAGTATCGGTTGTACCTCAGGCAGTTCTATATTACCAATTCTTTGCAACTGGTCTTTTACCTGTTGGTGTTTATATTGTAGTTGTTGTTTGTAAGGTATCATTTGCCATTTGCAGCCACCGCAAACACCAAAATGAGAACAGAATGGGGTTATCCTGTCGGCAGATGGCGTAAGCAAAGCTGTCACCTTCCCTTCGGCCCAGTTTTTCTTGTCTTTCGTTATCCGCACATTCACCACATCTCCCGGTATGGCATTCTCTACAAATATCTTTTTCCCGTCTTCCTGGGTACCTATGCTTTTGCCTTCTGCAGCATATGTAGTGATCAGCAAATTACTGATAGGTTGTTTTTTCCTGCGTGCCAATGTATATTGTTAGAAATTAGTTAATTACACGCAAATTTACATCCCTTAGTTTAGGATACACTGTCTATATCGTATAAATTTGACAGATACCAAACGGGCATGCCTGTTTTGCCGTCTGTAATTGTTCAAAAAACAGTTATTTTCACTAATTACTTAATATGAAACGTACTTTTTTAGCTTTTTTGTTAATAGCACTGGCTTCTACTACTTTATTTGCTGCTGACGGATACAAGATTCAAATCAAATTCTCGGATGTAAAAGATTCTATGGTATACCTGGCACATTACTATGCCAAACCATTACCTACTATTTATAAACTCGACTCTGCAAGAATTGATAAAAAAGGGGTAGTAACCTTACAAAGCAAAGAGCCTACGTTAGGCGGTATTTATATAATACTGCTGGAAGACAAACAGCACTATTTTGAATTTCTCCTGAATAACGGGGATAATATGACCATAAACGCTACTGTTGCAGATTTGCCTAACAGTCTCACTTTCTCAGGTTCTCCGGAAAATGACCGTTTTTCCAAATACCTTACTTATCTCATTGATTTTAGTAAAAAAAGCCAGGCGCTGGAAGCAGAACTGAAGGCAGCAAAAACAAAAAAAGACAGTGCTTCTGTTTACGACAGGGGTACTGCTATGTCAAACGACTTAACAACTTTCAGGCAAGACTATATTGTAAAATATAAAGGCTCTTTACTATCAAATATCTTCAAAGCACTTAAGGTGCCGGAAGTACCTAAAGGCGTACATTATGCCGCTGACGGTAGTGTAGATTCCAATTTTGGCTACTATTATTATAAAAACCACTATTGGGACGATTTTGACTTTACAGATGACCGCCTGATACATACACCGGTATATGACAGCAAGCTTGATGAGTATTTCAATAAATACGTATTACCATCGCCAGATACCGTAGAAAAAGCAGCAAACGACTTGCTTGCAAAAACAAGAGGAAGGAAAGAACTGTTCAAATATACGTTGCATTGGGTTACACAATGGGCGCAGAACAGTAAGATAATGGGTATGGATGAAGTGTTTGTGTACATGGTAGAGAATTACCACATGAAAGGGGATGCGTATTGGATGGATAATGAGACCCTGAATAAATACATTGACCGCGCACAGAAAGTAGCGCCGAATGTAATAGGTAATCTTGCTCCTGAGCTTAAAATGACTGACATAAACGGAAAACCAAGGTCTATGTCTAGTGTAGATGCCAAGTATACTTTATTGTTATTCTGGGCTCCGGATTGCGGCCATTGCCAATCTGAACTGCCAAGGATAGACTCGCTTTACCGTGCCGTGTTGAAAAACAAAGGTGTGAAAATATATGCGGTGAAAACAGGTGATGAAGACAAGCTATGGAAAGACTTTATAGAAAAGCATAAACTACAGGACTGGATACACGTTAGCGACCCGGAACATAAAACCAACTACAGGTCTTTATACGATGTTTATGCTACGCCGTCTATTTATCTTTTGGATGAAAAGAAAATCATAAAAGGTAAAAAACTGGATCACGAAAACATCATTACATTACTGGATATGCTGGATGCTAAACAAAAAGCTACTGCAAAGAGTACCGGCAAATAAAAGAATCCCATGCGCAATTTTTCCCTGATTTGTATTACTGTAATATGCTCTCTTACTATACTCTCTAACCAACAGGCTTATGCTAAAGACGGGTATAAAATTCAGTTGAAGTTCACAGATGTAAAAGACAGTTTTGTATACCTGGCACATTATTACGGAAAACCCCTGCCTACAATATATAAAACGGACTCTACCCGTATAGACAAAAACGGTGTAGCTGTGATGCAGGGCAAGGAGAAAATACTTGGCGGTATTTATATCATACTGCTGTCAGACAAAAAAACGTACTTCGATTTCCTGCTGGATAATGGTGCCGATATGTCTATTACCGTTGCGGTGAAAGACCTGCCACTGGGACTTAAATTTACAGGCTCACCTGAAAATGTACGGTTTGTAGATTATGGTAAGTTCCTGAACGGTTACGGCGAAAAACAACAAAATCTTTCTATTAAGATGTCAGCGGCAAAAACTGCCACAGATTCGGCAGCGATATCAAAAGAAATGTTTATCGCAGGCAAAGAGCTTACTGATTTCAGGAATGCTTATGTTGCGAAATACCCGGGTACTATATTAGCCAACATTTTTAATGCGCTTCAACTACCCATAGTACCTGATGGCCCGCACTTGCTGCCTGACGGTAAGACTGATTCTACTTTTGCTTACAGGTATTATAAGCAACATTACTGGGATAGCTTTGATTTTCGGGATGACAGGTTGGTGAATGCACCTATCCTGGATACCAAGCTTGATGAATATATAAACAGGCTTACCTACCAGCATGAAGATTCTGTAATTAAGGAATGTGATTTCCTGCTAAAGTCTGCTAAAAATTCGCCGGAGTTATTTAAATACATTTTATGGTGGCTTTCGTATACCTCAGAGTCGAGCAAGATAATGGGTATGGATGCTGTCTTTGTGCATCTTATAGAAGATTACTACATGAAAGGGCAGGCGGTATGGCTAACGCCTGATGAACTACAAAAGTACTATACCTCTGCCCGTAAAATAGCGCCTAATGTGCTTGGCAACCTTGCCCCGGATATCAAAATGCCGGATGTAAACGGCAAATTGCAATCATTACAGGGCATACCCGCTAAATATACATTACTGGTATTCTGGTCGCCTGATTGCGGGCATTGTAAACAAGAGTTACCGAAAATAGACTCGATGTACAGGGCGGTATGGAAAAACAAAGGCATGAAGATATATGCCGTATCTACTTACGATGAAGAAAAGCTCTGGAAAGACTTTGTTACAGATAAAAAGATACAAGACTGGATACATGTGTGGGATCCGGAGCATAAAACACGGTTTAGAGAAGATTATAATGTGTACATGACCCCTACCTTATATTTACTTGACGAAAAAAAGATTATTCGTGGTAAAAGACTTGATTATATTAATATTGCAAGTCTTATTGACGTATTAGAAAAGAAGGATAAATCTTCAACCAAGTAACTAACAAACCAAAAACAATAAACAGTCCCGACAATGCGTAAGTTATTTTTATTCTGTATTGCTTTTTCTTCTATCGCCACCCAGGGAATTTCTCAAACACTATTCAAATTTGGCGATAACAATGTAACAAAAGATGAGTTTCTGAAGGTGTACCAGAAAAACAGCATGAACAAAAAGCCTGATTTTTCTGAGCCTGCACTGAGAGAATACCTTGATTTATATTCACTGTTCCGGATGAAAGTAAAAGAAGCGCGAAACCAACAACTGGATACAGTAGCTTCTATACAGTATGAACTGAACAACTATCGCAAGCAACTGGCTAAGAATTATCTTACAGACGAGCAAATGACAGATAAGCTCATGCAGGAAGCTTATAGCAGGATGAAAGAAGATGTACATGTAGCACATATATTGGTATACTCTTCCCAGTTTGCACAATCTTCAGACACTGCGGCATTATATCGTAAGATAGACAGCATATACAATGTTATTATAAAAGGGAAAGCTGATTTCGCATCAATGGCTGCCAAGTTTTCTGATGATGCCGATTCTAAAGTGAAAGGCGGCGACCTCGGTTTTATTACAGCATTGCAAACAGTATATCCTTTTGAAAATGCAGCTTATGAAACACCTACGGGCAAAATATCAAAACCATTCAAAACACAGTTCGGTTACCACATTGTAAAAGTTATAGAGCGTAAGCCGGCAAGAGGACAGATAGATGTAGCACAGATACTAATTAACACACCAAAGTCTAAAGGGCCTGAAGGGGTTGCTGCTGCAAGAGTGAAAATGGATAGCATTGCATTGGCACTCAAGAAAGGCGCAAGTTTTGACGACATGGTGAAAAAATACTCTGAAGATAAGTTTTCAATAAATGAGAATGGCAGGCTTAAAACATTTGGTGTAGGTGAAATGACCACTGATTTTGAAAGTGCTGCATTTGCTTTGAAAACACCGGGCGAAGTATCTAATATTGTACAAACAGATTTTGGTTTACACCTTATCAAACTAATAGGTAAAATACCTGTAAGGCCATATGATAGTTTGAAGCCATACCTGAAGCGTAAAGTGGAAAATGATTCCCGTTCGCAGATAGCGAAAGAAGCTTTCATGAACAGGATAAAACAACAGAATGGGTTTAAAGAATATCCTGACAATTATACAGAGCTGGTAATTAAGGTGAGTAAGATTCCTGACACAGGGAAAAACGCGAATTTGTTCAATATTGCCGATTATAAAATGATGAGCAAACCATTGTTCTCATTTGCAGGTAAAACCTATTCACAAAGCGATATCATGGGCTATGCCGATAACCTGACAAGAGGCCGTCTTGTAGGCCCTAAAGCAGCTATCATGCGTGATATATACAAGATGTATGTAAATACAATACTGAATGATTTTGAAGAGCATAAACTGGTTGAGGAGAATCCTGAATTTAAATCATTGATGGATGAGTATACAGACGGCATTATGTTATTTGAGTTGATGGACAGGAATGTATGGAGCAAGGCATCTAAAGATTCTACCGGGCTGAAAGCATTTTATGAAACAAAGAAGAATAAATATCAGTGGGAACCGGGTTTCAAAGGAGCTGTATACATCCTTAAATCAGAATCTTCATTGGCAGATGCTAAAAAAATGCTGGCTAAGAAAGATGTAAAAGATCAGGATGTAGTAAAGAAATTTAATACCGAGTCTAAGCCTGATGAAGTAACTATTCAACGTGGCCGTTATGAGTTCTCTAAATTCAAAGCATTTACAAGTGCGGAAATCGTAAAGGGTAAAGCTACTGATGCTAAGAAAAATGAAGATGGTACTTATATGATAGTAAAGGCTGATGAGGTGTATGATACGAATATGCCAAAATCGCTGGATGAAGCTAAAGGTTACATCATAGCAGAATACCAGGACTATCTTGAAAAAACATGGAATGAAGAAATGCGTAAGAAATACCCGATGAAACTGGAAGAAGGTACTTTCAAGAGCATGATAAAATAATAAATGAATGTATTTTAATAAGAGAGCTTCACATTGTGAGGCTCTTTTTTTATGCGTACATTCACATAGTCATCTCGGTATCTTATGAAAATATCTTTTCACGGCGCAGCAAGAACAGTAACAGGGTCTAAGCACATTATTCACCTCACATCGGGCAAAAAGATATTGCTGGACTGCGGTATGTTTCAGGGCATGGGTAAGGACACTATACGACTCAACAGCGAGTGGGGGTTTGAGCCCCGGGATATTACTTATGTGGTCATATCTCATGCACATATAGACCATATAGGCTTGCTACCCAAGCTGGTGAAGGATGGTTTTAAAGGGAAGATATATTGTACGATAGCTACGGGCGACCTGATGAAGATCATGTTGATGGACTCTGCACGTATACAGGAGGCCGATGTAAGGCATGTCAATAAACGCCGTGTAAAAGAGGGTAGGGAATTGGTGGAACCTTTATATACAGAAGATGATGCGGAACTTGTAATGGCATTACTGCATCCTGTAGATTATAATAAACCGACTGCGATAGATGAGGATTTAGAACTGCTGTATACCGATTGCGGACACATACTGGGTAGCGCTGCTGTAAACCTTAGCATAAAGGAAAATGGTAAGCAGGTGAAAATAGCTTTCAGTGGCGATATAGGCAGGTACAACGATGATATATTACGCTCTCCGGAGACGTTTCCGCAGGCAGATGTGGTTATTATGGAGTCTACTTATGGCGACAGGCTGCATGACCTTGTAGTGCCTGCTACCGAAAAAGTACTACAACATATTGTACATACCTGTCTTGAAAAGAAAGGTAAACTTATTATACCGGCATTCAGTTTGGGACGTACGCAAGAGCTATTATATTTGCTAAACAGGCTTGAATTAGAACACCGCCTGCCACCCGTTAATTATTATATAGACAGTCCATTGTCTACAGAGCTTACGGCTGTAATAAAACAACATCCGCAGTGCTTTAATAAAAAAGTAAAAGAACTGCTGAAAAGAGATGAAGATGTTTTTGGATTTAAGAACCTGTACTTTACAGAAGATGTAGAAGAATCAAAAAGCCTTGATGCATCTCAGGAGCCTTGTGTTATCATATCTGCATCAGGTATGGCAGAAGCAGGCAGGGTAAAGCACCATATAGCGCATGGTATAGGTAATAAGAAAAATACCATATTGCTGGTAGGGTATTGCGAGCCGTATTCACTTGGCGGGCGGCTGAAAGCAGGCAGCCCTGAGGTAAACATATTCGGTAAAAAGTTTACTGTAGTTGCAGATGTAGCGAGTATAGGCAGCATGAGTGCCCACGGCGATTATGAAGACATGATGCAATGGCTATCGTGTCAGGATGTAAACGCGGTGCGTAAAATCTTCTTAGTACACGGGGAATACGATGTGCAGGAGAATTTTAAAACACGGCTGCTGCGCAAAGGTTTCAGGGATATAGAAATACCACAGCAACACCAGGTTATTGGTTTGGGAAACTTGGATTAGTTGGTTTGTTGATTAGTTGACTAGTTAATCAGTATATAATACAATATAACCATGTCAAGCTAATCAACCAGTAAGCCAGTACCACATAATAACTGATTAACAAATCAACCAGTCAACTAAAACTAGTCCTCGTCAACTCTTTTCAGGTTAATGTCTGCTACGGTAGATACGATGATAGGGTATTTCTCCACCGTTACATCCGATGAGTCTAAGCCAAAACCACGTTCTTCAGAAAGGCTTACTTTCTTGAGCAGGAAGTAACCGCGCATTACCATACGCTCCCACAAAGGCAGGTGGTTATCGTGCGACAGGAATTTTTCCATTACTATAAAACGGAAATCTCCTTTTACATTATTCTTACTCAGCGATTCGTAACGGCTCACCACATTCACCTCTTTGTTCATCACCATTTCCTCTACCACTTTGCGGAACATGAGTTGAATTTTATGCTCTACCCTAAATCCAAGACGAAATTCTACACGAATAATTTCATTGGGTACTATTGTTTGCACCGCATACTCCATTGTATAGGGGTCATCCAGTACATCTACGTGTACAAACCAATATATATCGGCACGCTTAGGTTTGCGGTATAGTATAGAGAAGATGATTTTATGCTCTATTTCCTTAGGGTTATTGGCACTCGTAAGGTATACCAGGTGTGTAGAGTATTTAGGTATGGTTTTATCATTACTCAGCTCCTGCAGTATAGGTATATAGTCTTCCATGCGTACAAACTCCACGTAACGGTTTTTAATTTTACGTGCTTTGTACCAGGCAAACATCACTGATAGCAGGCATCCGCTCACTATCAATGCGACATAGCCACCATGCGAAAACTTCTCGAGGTTGGCAATAAGAAACGAGATTTCTATAGTGAGGAATACAGTAAGATATGCCACTATCCATATTATAGGTACCCGCTTGATGAACATGTAATAAGCAAACAGGGTAGAGGTCATAATCATCGTAAAGATGATGGCAAGGCCGTATGCCGCACCCATATTCGATGATTTCTGGAAGTAGAAAACAACAATGGTACAACCGATAAACAAGAGCAGGTTGATGCCAGGTATAAATAATTGCCCGCGTTCTATACTTGGATAATTTATCTTCATTTTAGGCCATAAGTTCAGTTTGATGGCCTCACTGATTAGTGTGAAGGATGCAGATATCATGGCCTGGCTGGCAATGATTGCAGCGGCTGTAGCTATGATGATACCGATAATCACAAACCATTGCGGCATCAACTCGTAGAATGGGTTTTGGGCAGTAGCATCCCATATCCTGCCTTTTTGTGTTAGCAGGTAGGCACCTTGCCCCAGGTAGTTCAGTATCAGGCATATTTTTACAAATACCCACGACACGCGTATATTGCCCCGCCCGCAGTGTCCGAGGTCTGAGTATAATGCCTCGGCACCTGTAGTGCACAGGAACACCGCACCCAGCAACCAGAAGCCTTTAGGGTATTTTGTAAGCAATTCTATTCCATACGCAGGGTTAAATGCTTTAAATATGCTCCAGTCGTCGTGGATGTGCAGCATACCCAATACAGCCAGCATGCCAAACCATAGAAACATGATAGGCCCGAATAGCTTACCTAAAGATGCCGTACCGAATTGCTGAAAGAAGAAAAGAGCTGTAAGTATAGCCATAGTGATATGTACTATAGTCCAGTCGCCGATGTGGCCCAGTGCAGGTATGTTTTGTAAACCTTCTACTGCTGCTGATACCGATATGGGCGGGGTTATCATACCATCTGCAAGGATGGTGGTACCACCTATCATGGCAGGAAAAACCGTCCACTTGCCATGGCGGCGCACCAGTGCAAAGAGCGAGAATATGCCACCTTCCCCTTTGTTATCTGCTTTTAAGGTTAGCAGTACATACTTTACAGTGGTTTGCAGGGTTAGGGTCCATATAATGCAGGAGAGTGCGCCTACAATGAGTAGTTCGCTTATTTCCCGTTTGTTACAGATTTCGTTGAATACGTATAGCGGTGAAGTACCGATGTCGCCGTAAATGATACCTAAAGCAATCAGCAGTCCGGCGGCGCTGGCTTTATTCATGTTTTTTCCCACAGAGGTATGCGGTTAGTTTTTAATAATAACGCACAAAGTTAGTGCATAATATTAATATCAACACAATTTGTGTCACATTGTTGTATCTGTAAAAACACTATCGGTTGACGGCTTTGCCTGTTTTCTGGCATACCACTTCTTCGTAGGTTTTTAAAACATCTCTTTTTACAAGAAGGTTTTTACTGCTATAGAAACAAGCTTTGAGTAACCCCCTGAGGCTGGTAGCAGCAGGCAGGCTTTGAAATGCTTTTTTTCTTCTTAGGTAGCTGGCGGTTCTGTTTTTCATACTATATAAATATAGCGATTCTGGAATAAAAACTACAGCCACCCTAATAATAATTAAGGTGGCTGATTTGTGTAAATAACTTATATTATTCGCTTACAGTAAAACGGTATGTTTTGTCGTTTAGTTTCAGGATATAAATACCATCAGCTAAGTGAAGGTTTATATTTTCTTTCAGTTTGCCATTATCGGTTTGTACATCGCCAGCATATACTTTTTGTCCAAAGGTATTTAGTATTTGCAATGTTACCGATTGGTCTTTTGTTGTAGCGGCAATTGTAAAGTTTCCTTTATTAGGATTAGGATAAACACTAACACCTGTCACCTCTGCTACATTGGATATTGTAGTAGGTGATACTTGTTGTGTGATGGAAGCATTTATGAATTTAGATGGGCTGGCACATGGGTCGTTGCATATCATCTTGCAACTGATGACGTCTTTGTCTGATAATATGTTTGTAGTGTAAGTATTGCTAACGGCACCTGTTATATCTGTACCATTCTTTTCCCATTGATAAGAGGGGGATGTACATTCTTTCCCGGTAGCGATAAATGTTACCGATGTGCCGGGAGTTACAGCACCTTCAGGGTTGGCTGTTATAGCTGCGGATGGATGCGTGATGTTAGTATTTACATTTACATTGATAGTGTCTTTGTTATTGCCGCAGAATGCACTGTTGCCTGATGTAAGCAGGTATTGCGTGTTGGCTACCGGTGTTGCCACAGGGTTATTGCAGTTTGTACAGTTAAGGCTTGCTATTGTGCCCGACAGTACAGACCATGTATAATTACTGCCACCTGTCGGGTTCAGTTTTATGTTATCTCCAAGGCATATATTTTTATCTGTACCTGCTGATGGCTTATTGTATACATTGACAGACAAAGATGCACCTAAATGAATAGGCATTAGTGCTGCAGTACAATTATTATCTGTAATACTAAACCCGAGGGTATATATACCTGACACGCTAGCATTAGGTGTCCAGGAAACAGTAACCCTTACAGAGTCTTGATTCATGTTGCTATAGCTAACTATTGCGCCGGGCATACTATTATTATGGTCGTCGTACACACTGAGTTTGGAACCATTGGCGGTTGATTTCAGATTAATACTGATGCTGAAAGGTTGTCCCGCGCATACAGATATACCGTTTGATGTATTAATAGCGCCAGTGCTGTTTGCGATAGTAAGATTAGTAACGGGTATGGCACCTGCGGGCATAATCGTGAATCCCACCTCGCGGGTTATAGAACCTATTAACAAGCCGTTGCGATATTTTTTTATTAGGAAGGCTACATTATTAAGGCCTGTGGTGTCAGGTGTGAAGCTTATCTGTCCGGTTGTACCATTAACTGTAAAACTGTTGTTTGTCTGAAACGGATTAGCAGGTATGCTTAATGCAGGGTAGCCCTTGCTTAATGTTACATTAGTAGAAGGAGAAACCCAACTTGTTTTAGTTTTAGGGTCTATTACCTCCGTTACCAGTGAGTCGCCATTAGGGTCAATAGCCATATTGTTGAATACAAAAGGGAGTTGGTCTACAATATGAAGTATGCCAAACTTGGTGAAATAAGGAGATGAGTTGCCCTGATAAGTGCCGGTGTTATTTAATGTGGCTTCTGCACAAAAATTACTACCTATAAGGTTGAATATATAAGGAATACGCCCGTTTGTATTAACCACAGAAAACTTCCATGAATTGCAACGATAAGGCAATGTGACGAGTGCAGAGTATACCCTTTGTTTGTAACCTGTAACAATAGACATTGGGTCTTCACACTTGGTTTTGCTTACAGCACAGGATGGCGTTATGTCTTCTGTAGCATACAGCGGCATACTCACATATGTAGTACTCGTAGCGCAACTATTAGAAAGCCCCATATCTACATTAGCCTGCACAGGAAGCGACTCGCATACCTGGTAGCTGCGGAAGAACACCCTGTATGTAGAATCAGAAACCCATTGGTAATAAATTTCACCTGCAGCGGTTTCATAAACATTAGCCTTGGCAGATTGGGAAGATATTGACAAGATGAACAGTGTCAATAAAAGCGAGGAATTGAATAGGTACTTCATATAGGGTAGATTTAGTTTGGTATAAGTACTATGAATATATAACGTTTTATGTCCACTCGTAGTTAAATTGTGATTAAAAGAATATTGTTATTAACTAATGGTTATTGACATGTGTACGAAGTGTACGGGTTGTACGCCGTACACTTCGTGCAGTTTTGTGGTATTGCGAATGACATGTGCTTAGCGTATATTGGTATATATTGAATTTATCCCGCAGGATATTACCCTTACTACGTTCCCGTCAATTGCTGATGGCGATGATGTATGGCTTATTATACTTCCTGCTTTATATCAATATTTCTCATCCCGGGGAACCTGATTTTAATGAACTGAATACTTGTCTTGAGAAAAATACGCGTATTGAAAAAGCGTATTTCAAGAAATTGGTATTAGCAATACAAAAAACAGAAAATGATTGCCACCATGACTATAGTTGTTCACCCAAGGCAGAACAGATAATCGGATATACCAACAATATCTTACAATATATAGATAGTATTAAAAGAAGTATACCTGAAAATAAGGTAAATAAGAATGGTGCACTTGTTGATACTGCCGTTCTACAGATACTTGAAGTAAGTATGAATAACTGGCTTGATACGGCAATACATAATGTTGATATTGGTGAAGTCGAAGAGTTCAAAGTTGATATAGCCCATTGTGTATGGGGATGGCTATCGCAGGAAGAACATAAACTGAAGCTATTGTTTGAACGTAAAAGCTATCAAGAAACAATTGCACTGTTTAGCGCCTTACAAAACAATATGACACTTGCCAATGAGTTTATACTTAGGGCACTTAACCTGCAGTGTGCGTGTGGTTGTGTTCTGGATTTTGATATGCAACATGCCTTCGCTATACCATTAAACAGTTATGTGTTTGCAGGTGAAAAAGTACATGGCGAATTATTTGTAGGATATTATAATCATGTGTATAATCCTACACTAACAACTAATAAAGGTAAAGTTACTAAAGTAGAGAGAGGGGTAGCTACACTTGCCTTGCAAACCCAATACCCGGGTATATATACAGCCTACGGAACGATAACGATACATGCAAAAGAGATGGTTAGAACCCGTAGATTGTTAATGGCGGCTATAGATACTACCGTAAAATGGTCTTTTCAATATTATGTAGGTAATAAGGACGGTGCATTTATGAATTTGCTAAGGAGCAACTATTGCTATACCGGTATTGATAATCCCATTACCGTCAGTTATCCGGGTTATGAAGCTGATAAATTATTGCTGCGTGTAGAAGGTGCGCGTGTAGTCAAAATTGCCCATGGCCGTTATAATATACTTACTGATAAAGCAGGTAAAGAATTGATGATGTATTTGGACGGTATAAACCCTGATGGCAGTACTAGCCCGGTGCTTGCCGCTAAGCATATAAAAGTAATAACACCACCGTTGCCGATAGCTAACGTAGCCAATAAAGGAAGCGGTACTGTTAGTATTGATGAATTAAAAAACAATAATATACTAACATTGGTGGCAAAGGATGAGGATATAGATATGAAATATACTGTAGCGGGCTATGAAGTGAGTTGCAGGCATATCGCTGCCAAAACAATGTCAGGCCCTGTAAGGATAACAGGTGCTGTCTTTGATAAAAGTATATTATCCAATCTGCAGACGGGAGACAGAGTGTATTTTACAACGATAATGGTGGCAGATAATGCAGGAAAAGGCTTCCGTGTTCCTGATATGTCGTTAATAATAGAATAATATCATTTACAAAAACTGTCCGAGTGTACGGCGTACACCTCGTACAGTAGCGCCAAACTGTTCAGGTGTTCAGCCCTGAACAGTGAAACCTCAAATTGTACATCTGTACGGTTCCGGACAGCCGTACACTTCGTACACTTCGGACAACACAAACAAGTACTTTTTTGATATTTCGTACCTTTGCGCCCGATGGCAAAGATTGGTACGATAGAACTGGGCGATTTCCCGTTGTTGCTTGCTCCTATGGAGGACGTGAGCGACCCGCCTTTTCGTGCGGTGTGCAAGGATAATGGTGCCGACCTCATGTATACCGAGTTCATCAGCAGTGAGGGGCTCATACGTGATGCCATGAAGAGCCGCCAAAAGCTGGATATCTTCGATTACGAGCGCCCTATAGGCATACAGATATTTGGTGGTGACGAAGAAGCCCTTGCCATGAGTGCCCGTATTATAGAAGCCACCAACCCAGATATACTGGACATCAATTTTGGCTGCCCCGTAAAAAAAGTAGTGTGCAAAGGCGCAGGTGCAGGAGTGCTGAAGGACATAGACCTGATGGTGCGCCTTACCGATGCGGTGGTAAAAGCCACCAAACTGCCCGTAACGGTAAAGACCCGCCTCGGCTGGGATGATGATACCCGTAATATAGAAGAGGTGGCAGAGCGGTTGCAGGATGTGGGTATACAGGCATTGAGCATACACGGTCGTACCCGTGTGCAGATGTATAAAGGCGATGCAGACTGGAGCCTGATAGCTAAAGTTAAAAACAACCCGCGTATACACATACCCATATTTGGCAACGGCGATATTGACAGCCCGCAAAAAGCGGTGGAGTATAAGAACCGCTATGGCGTAGATGGAGTGATGATAGGGCGGGCAGCTATAGGCTACCCATGGGTATTCAGAGAGATAAAGCACTATATAAAAACAGGCGAACTATTGCCGCCGCCAACGCTTAACGAACGTATAGATGCCTGCCGCAAACACCTGCTGGGCAGTATGCAATGGAAAGGGCAAAAACTGGGTGTATTAGAGATGCGCCGCCACTATGCCAACTACCTGAAAGGTTTATCGCACATCAAAGAATACCGGATGCGATTGGTAACTACGGAAAGCCCGGACGAGATAGAAAGCATACTGGAAGAGTTGCGTACTAACTATCAGCCACAAGCTGTTTCGGCATAATATATTAACTATCGGTAAATGGCGTCCGCACCATTGTCATGGCTGTGTTTGCGCAGCTTCATTTCTTTGTAAGATTTACACATCATGTATACACCTCTGCATCGTGCAGTAGTATCTTCATATCAATGTTACACCTCAACCATTTTTTATGAAAAACACAATTACATGTATTGCTGCATTATGCTTATTGGGTACTGCTACACTCTACGCCCAGGCTCCCATTAACACCGTTGAATACGTGGACATCAATAAGATAAAACTTTCCAGCACAGTGGGATCCGAAGCTTGGAATTCACGTGACTTGAAGTCGCGGC
>JADMIO011227093.1_pt1 | contig 98198 bp, 69 predicted proteins | sample 8958161 | NCBI WGS metagenome assembly JADMIO01 (sample SAMN16585339, study PRJNA669376) | soil metagenome | isolation source: Crop rotation soil | place: USA: Cullars Rotation, Alabama | collected 2011
GCCGCGACTTCAAGTCACGTGAATTCCAAGCTTCGGATCCCACTGTGCTGGAAAGGGTGTTCTCGCGTACCGTGACGCACGGAACGCCGAGGAAGGTCGTTTCCTCCTGCACGCCGCCCGAGTCCGTCACCACGGCCGCGGCTTCTCTCTGGAGCGAGAGGAACTCGAGATAGCCGAGAGGATCGAGCAAGCGGATGCTCTTCGGCAATGGGAGCTTGCCCTCGACCAGCCGCTGGCGAGTCCGCGGGTGAATGGGGAAGAGGACGTCGTGCGTCGGCGGCACGTCGCCGAGCGCGCCAAGCAGGCCGCCGAGCACCTCGGCATCGTCGACGTTGGAAGGCCGGTGCAGAGTGACCAGGACGAAAGGGCGCTCGAGGTCGAGCCGGGCGCGCATGCCGAGGGCGGTCGCGATCGGGAGGAGGCGCACCAGGGTGTCGATCATGACGTTGCCGACGAAATGGATCTTCTCCGGCTCGACCCCTTCGGCGCGCAAGTTCTCGTCGCCGTCACGCGATGGGGTGAAGAGGAAGTCGGACAGTCGATCGGTGACGATGCGGTTGATCTCCTCCGGCATCGTGCGGTCGCGGGAGCGCAGGCCGGCCTCGACGTGGGCGACGCGGATCGTGAGCTTGCTCGCGACCAGCGCCGCCGCGACCGTCGAGTTGACGTCCCCGTAGACGACGACGACCTCGGGCCGTCGTTCGACGAGCACGGGCTCGAGCTTCGTCATCACCTGCGCGGTCTGGACGGCATGCGTCGCCGAGCCCACGTCCAGGTTCACGTCGGGCTTCGGGATGCCGAGCTGGTCGAAGAAAACGTCCGACATGCCGGCGTCGTAGTGCTGCCCGGTATGGACGAGGGTCTGCTCGGCGCGTCCCGCTAGAGCGCGAAGGACGGGCGCCGCCTTCATGAAGTTGGGCCTTGCCCCGACGACGTGCAGGATCTCGTGCACTCACCCGCTCGCGGCCGACGACATCGCGTCGAGGCAACCACGTGCCACGGAAGAGGTCAATCGCGTGCGCAGCCGAAGCCGTGCGGAGTGGCCAGGGCGATCGCTCGCGGCACGTTCGATCGCTTTGTACACTGGCTCGAGCACGGCGATCCTCGATGGTCTTGCCCCAGGACGAGCCCCGAACACGGCGCCGACATGCGCTGCGCGAGCTCGCTTCGTCGGTTGCGACGTCGCCCGCCACCTACGTCCTCGTCGCCTTGCTCGCCTACTCGACGGCATGGATGTGGCCGACGCTCTTCAAGGCCTGGTTCTACCGCTCCGACGAGTACGTCTACATCGCCGAGGTGATTCGCTTCGCGGAGGGCGACTTCCGTCAGCAGCTCTTCGAGATTCCCGGAACTCCCCTGATCTCCCTGGCGACGCTGACCATGCTCGGCATTCACTCCGTCGAGCGGCTGGCCGCGGTGGTCTCTTCCGCGCCGTCGCCGCCGCCGCTGGAGACTTTCGTCTGGCAGAACATCACGCTCTGCGTGTTGACGCTCCGGATCCTCACCTTCGCCGCCTACCTCGCGACCATTCCCCTAACCTACTTCCTGGCCAAGCGGGCAACCAACTGGCAGGGGGGCTGTGTCGCGGCGATCGTCACGGCATTGAATCCGGCATACACCTCCTTCAGCATCTTCGTTCGGACGGAGGCTTTGGCCAACTGCTTCGTGCTCGGCGCGCTGCTCGTCCTCTGGCGGCCGCCGCCGCGCACCCGGCATCCCGCCCTGATCGCGCTGACGAGCGGTCTTCTCGCGGGATTCGGCATGGCGGCCAGGTACCACTCCATGATGGTGTCTCTTCCGTTGCTGACGGCGTTCCTCCTCTGGGTCGTCGAGCCGAGGGCGGTCCGCTCCTTGAACCGGCGCGAGCGCGGCCTCGTCTTCGCCGTCCCCGCTCTGGCCGTCCTCTGCGCCGTCGTGCTCACGGTCGCGATCGCCCAAGCCGTCGTCGTCGACGGCGCCGCGACGACGCCCGAGTGGCCGTTCGCGACTCGCTTTCTGCAGAAGGTCGCCGCGGGGGCGATGCTCTCTTCGCTTCTCCTCGCGGCTCTCTTGCTCGCGAAGCCGACGCGTTCTCTCGTCCGGCGCGTGCTCGACCCTCGCCTGGGTTGCCTCCTCGGGGGCTTCGTCGCCGGGTTCTTCCTCGCTTCTCCGACGATTCTGTGGGAGAGCGAGTTCTTCCTGCGCCGGATGAACTTCTACCTCGGCGACTACGTCGATACAGGGCGCGCGGCGCTGCCCTTGACCGAGAAGATCGCGACGTACGTGTGGGGCTACGTACAGGTGATCGCGCCGGGCCGGCTCTCGACCGCCTTGCTCCTCGCGGGGTGTGGGCTCGTGCTCCTGATCCGCTCGCGCCCGATGCTGATCATGCTCGCCGTCGGCGTCTCGTTCTTCTTCTCGAAGCCGATCGACCTCATCGCGGCGCCGCATCACATCACCCTCTGGCTGCCGCTCTTCGCGACCATCATGGCCTATCCGGTGAGCATGCTTGCCGCGCTTTGCTCGCGATCCTCCTTCGTCCGGGAGCATGTAGTCTGGGCAAACGCCGGATGGATGCTCGCGCTTGCGATCCTCGCGCGCAGCATGGTCGACGGCCCGGCATTGGCCTATGCCGAGTACGAGCCGATCTCCGAACGGCTGGCGGCGGTTGCCGATGCGAGCGAATGGGTCGAGCGCAACACCGAGCAAGGAGCGCAGGTCTTCGTGACGTACTCGTGCTTCAATGAAGGCGCCGCTTACGCTTGGATCAGGCTTTCGGGACTATCCGTGCCAAAGGAGCTCTGGACCCGCGAATGGCACGTGTGGTGGGGGTATCGCTCCGATGCCGCGGGCATGAGTGGATACGTGTGCGCCTCGGAGCGCGACATCAGCCTGATCCACGACATCGCGAACCGGAACAAGCCCGGTGAGGGTACCAACCCGTACGACGAGCCCACGTTTCGTCGGCTCGCGAGCTTCGGCGAAGGCGAGGCGAAGGTCGACGTGTTCGCCTTCGACTGGCGACGTTGAGGGCGTAGCGAAGTCTCCGACGACTGCGTACGGGGGCGTGCGAGGTCTCGCCAAGCGCACCGGGGCGTTGTACACGCCTTGCGATTCGCTCGGCGTGCGCCCTGCCTGGAGGGACCAGGTCACCTCGGCGATTCTCGGGACGTGAACGCGATCGCAGCCTCCCTCGCGAGCGAGATCTGGGGGTTTCTCTACTCGAGAAACCTCGGAGCCTTCGTCCACGTCTCGCTGGTCCTGTGGCTCGTCTCCTGGATCGCGGGTGCCGGCGCCGTCTGGCTCGCGGGGCATCGCTTGGACAATTTTCTGTGCCGGGCTCTCGCCGCGCCCACGGGATTGGCAATCACGGCGGCGTCGTGGGCGAGCCTGATCAGTCTCGGTGTCGCCCCGACGAGCCCCTGGCTCCTGGCCGTTCCGCTCGGGCTCGCGTGCGCCGGATGGTGGAGCCGGCCGAGCGCGAGCGACGCGCCGCGGAGCTCGGCCGCGATCGAATGGGTGGTGCTCGTCCTCGTATGGGCCATCGCGTTCGGCGTCTGCGCGAACCTCGTCAAGAACAACTTCGTCTATCCGGGAGCCGATTCGCAGACGACCGCCTATTTCGGCTGGCTCATGGAGCGCGAGTCCGCCTATCCCTTCGTCCACCCGTTCCCGGCTCCCGCGGAAGCGACCCTCTCCATCGACTACCCGCCCGCATTCGAAGTGCTCTACGTCGCGCTCGGGCGCTTCCTCGGGGCGCCTCTCGAGGTGCGGCAGATGGCAACGGCGGTCGCGATCTCGACGCTCTTCAGCGTTGCGGTCGCCGGCCTCGCGTTCGAGGTCACCGGCTCGATCTGGTGGGCCTTCTGGGGTGGGGTGGCGAGCCTCGCGCGCGGCTTCCTGTTCCAGACGGTCACGGGAAATGCCACGGAGATCCTCGCGATGGCCTCGATGGCGCCGGCGCTCGGCTGGGTGGCTCTCGGAGCTCGCCGGTGGAACCCGCGCGCCGCCGTTCTGGTCGGCTCGTGCTGCGCCAGCGCGATCCTTTCGAACGGGAAGGTATTCGAGCTCTACTTCCTGACCTTGACGATCGTGGCCCTCTTCTGGATCGCGACGCGGCACGGGCAAAGGCTCGCGGTGATGCGGTGGAGCGCCGCGGCGATGTTTTCTTGCGCGCTGGTGCTCGCACCCTGGGCGTGGCACTCGCTCGCGAACCTGCACCTGGTCGGCGGATCGACGCACGTCTACACGCATCCCGTCGTCCACTGGTGGCGGAACGTCGCGCGCTGGAACGAATCCTGGATCCTTCTCGCGGCGAGTGTCGGGGCGATCGGCGCGTTCGCGTACGGCCCGCTCGTGGCCCGAATCCTCGGCTTGCAGATCTTCGTCTGCCTGGCCGTCGCGCAGTATTGGCTTCTCTTGTACCTCTGGAGCCCCGCGTGGTTCTCGCTCAAGCGCGTTCCCTTCGACGAATGGACGGGGACCGATCTCGTCTTCAAGACGAAGCTGCTCTACCCCTATCCGATCGAGATCGGGTTCATCGGCTACACGATCGCGTTTCCGGTTCTCGCGGCGTTGGCCGGGCTCGTGTTCGAGCGGGCTCTGGCGGCGGTGGGAAGGCGAGTCTCGGGTGACCGCGCGGGCTTCGCTCTCGGCTGGCTCGGCGCGATCGCCGGCGCTTCGCTGCTCTCCTGCGCGCCGCGCACGACCTCGCCCTCGGAAGCCTTCGCGTCTCAGCTGATGAGCGAAGCCGACTACCGGGTGCTGAAATGGATGGATACGCACACGGAGCGCGAACGCACCCTCCTCTTGAACCCGTGGCACCTTTCGCGCTCCATGCAGGGAAACTGGGCGGCGGTCGTCTCGAATCGCGCCACCGTCTTCTTCCGCGGCGCCGATCAGGTTTTCAATTCGTGGGTGGGCCAACCGCCATACATGGAAGACCTCAAAGCGGCGTACCTCGATCCCGAAGCGCCCGACTCGATCGCGAGGATGGGCGACGCGGGGGTCACGCACGTCTTCGTGCCGACGGTTCTCGCGGCGGATCTCGTACCGGCGTACGAGCGCAGCGAAGGGGCTCGCAAGGTGGCGACGGAATCCAGCGAGGGCGGGAGCGCGGCGATCTTCGAGATCACGCCCCCTACCCCGGCGAGTGATGCCGGCGAGACGGAGCCCTGACCCGCGCTCGGCGCGCCGGCCCTTCGAACCGGGTCGAAAAGGAACGATTGCTTGCCCGGGAGCGGGTCGATACTTTTCGAGCCGTGCGCTGGGCGATCGCGATTCTCCTCGGCGCCCTCTGGGGGGTGCCGTCACTTTCCGCGCGGGCGGACGACGCAGCGCTCCTCACGTATCCGCGAGACGGCGCGACCGAGGTGAACGGCTCGCATCGTTTCAAGTGGACCCGCGTGCACGGCGCGACCTACCAGCTGGTGATCGGAACCGCGCCCGGGGCACAGAATATATTCTTGTCCGATGTGCTGCGGCAGAAGCGACTTCGCGTCGACGTGTCGCTTCCCGCGGGTGTGACGCTCTACGCCCGATTGTGGACCTTCGTCGGGGAGCGTGCCGCGCATACCGACTCCTCGTTCACCGTAGCCGACAACGCGGTCGACTGGATCTACCCCGAACCCGGAGCGCGGGACGTGGGCGTCAATCGGCCGTTCGAATGGCAAGCCGTGCCGTTCGCCTCGCGCTACTACCTGCAGATCGGAACTTCCCCGGGCGCAGGCGATCTCTTGAGTCGCGACTGCGGCGCGGAGACCGGCGCGCTGGTTCCCCGGCTGCCGGAGGGCCCGGTTCTCCATGCGCGAGTGTGGGCTCAGGTCGGGTGGCGCGTGTCCTATGCCGACGTCGCCTTCGTTTCGGTAAGACCGACGGCGGAGTGGCTTTTTCCGCTCGATGGCGACGACGACGTCGATACGAGCGTGCCCTTCGAGTGGACGCCCGTCGACGGGGCCACGTACGTCCTGTGGATCGGCACCACGCCGGACGGAAGCGAGATCTGGCAGACGAACGAGATGGACGCGAGCGCGCTCGCGGTGCCGGGCCTGCCGGAGAACACGCCGCTCTACGGCACGCTCTGGACGCATCTCGACGGGACTTGGTCGTTGCGTTCCGTCTCCTTCGTGGTCACGGCGGGACCTGTGGTCACCGCCGAGTGGACGCACCCGCTCGATGGAGAGACCGACGTCTTGACGCCGGGACTCTTCGAGTGGACTGCGCCGGAAGGTGCGGAGGGATTCTCGTTCTCGATCGGCAGCACTTCGGGCGCGAGCGATCTCTTTGCGTCGGAGAGCCTCCCGGCTTCGGCGAGAAGCTACCTGGTTCCGTCGCTTCCCTGGGCAACACCTCTCTACGCCCGCCTGTGGACCAGGTTCGACGGCGTCTGGCGCTGGCGCGAGGTCGTCTTCGAGGGGGCGCTGCCGCCGGGGCAGTGGCTGTATCCCTTGCATGGCGCGGTCGGGGTCGATTCGAGCTTGCCGCTTCGCTGGAGCACGCAAGCCAACGTCGAAGCCTTCCGACTCGAGGCGGGTACCTCGCCGGGTATCTACGATCTCTCCGACACCGCCCCCTTCCTCGCTGACTCGTACGACCTGCCGCCGGTTCCGCTCGGCTCGACCGTGTACGCGAGGCTCTGGACCTCCGTGGGCGGCACATGGTCTTTCCAGGACGCGGTCTTCACGACCGATCCCGCGCCCGAGCCGAGCCGGCTCGTCTATCCCAGCGACGGCGCGACCTCGGTCGACGCGAATCGCGCTTTCGAGTGGACGGCGGTTCCCACGGCGCTCGCCCATCGCCTGCGCATCGCTCCGTCCGCCGGCGGCGCCGATGTCTTCGACAGCGGCGAGATCTCGGTCACGCGGCAATTCGCGATCGACTTGCCGGCCGGCGTGCCTTTGACGGCGCGGCTCGCAACGCTCCTGGGCGGCGAGTGGCAGGAGACGACGTCTTCGTTCACGGTCGGCGAGGGCGGCGACCTCGAGGAGGCAACGCTCGATACGGCATACTGGGCGACGACGGCGATCCGCGACATGGCGCTTCCGAGCCATCTCACGATTCCGGGAACTTCTCTCGCCGATGCGATGTTCCTGCACCGGCAGGTCTATGCGACCTGCGGCAACTACTCGGCGGAGCTCGAGCGGTGGCTACGGGAGATCCGCCTTCCCGGCGCGGCTCACATGCGCGCGACGGGATTCAGCTCGTCGGATGGCCACGTCGTCGTCGAGCATCAATTCTCGCCAGGGGGGCCTTGGCGCGTTCTCGACCCGACGTTCGTCCTCACCCCGCGCGATCCCGTCTCCGGCGCTCCCCTGAGCGTCGACGATCTTTCGTCGCGAATGCGCGCCGGCGAGTGGGACGCCGTCGAGTACGTTCCGCTCGAGGAAGCAAGCGAAAAGTATCTCCTACAGTACTATCTCGACTATCCTCTTCTGTTCCTCAATCCCGCGCCGGTGGGGCTGTTCGAGGCCCCGGCCGGCGAGCAGCTGTCGCCCTTGCCCTACCTGGTGGAGGCGGCCTTGCCGATCGCGACCACCTGGGATCTCTTCGTCGCGCAATGTCCCGAGAACACCGAGCAGGTCGTCCTCGAGATCAACGGCGCCGCGAGGCTGGTTCCCTGTCGCGGGCCGTTCCGGATGTCGGCGAGCTTCTTCGCCGCGCAGGTCGAATCGGCGGCGGGGGCCCCTCCGCCGCGGGTATTCCGCCCGAAGCGCTTCGTCTTTTGACGGTTTCGGCCGCGATCGTGCCCGTCCGGCTCCGCGCGCGAAATAAGTTGCGTGGGTTTCAGGTGCTGGTAGGGTCTCGGCCCATGCTCCGGGCGATCGCCGTTGTGCTGGCGACCCTCCTCGGGCAGGCCGCGAATGCGGCGGCTTTGGAGCGGGAAACGGCGGTCTTGACGTACCCGAAGGAGGGGACCGTCGAGGTCGACGGCACGCGTCGCTTCAAGTGGAACCGCGTGCCGGGAGCCACTTACCAGCTCGCGATCGGCACGAAGCCCGGAGCGCAGGATCTCTTTCTGTCGGAGATCCGGAAGCGCAGGCGTATCGTCGTGCGGGTCGATCTGCCGGCGGGAGAGGTCCTGTATGCCCGTCTGTGGACCTACGTCGGAGACCGCGTGACCATTGCGGACTCCACGTTCAGCGTCGCCGACACGAAGATCGCTTGGCTCTATCCGAAGCAAAGCGCCGCCGAGGTGAACCCGAGCCTGCCATTGGCCTGGACCAAGGTCGCCTACGCTTCTGGCTACCGCCTGCGCGTCGGTACGACGCCCGGTGGCTCGGATCTCGCCGACATCGATTGCGGCAACGAGACCGAGGCGTCCGCGGGGGGATTTCCACGCGGCACCACTCTCTACGCTCGGGTATCGGCCGACATCCGCTGGCGCACCTCGTCCGCGGACCTGAGCTTCGTCATCGGACCTCCCGCCGCCGAATGGCTGTATCCGGTCGAAGGCGCAACCCACGTGGACACGGGCGTGCCTTTCGAGTGGACCGGCGTGCAGGGCGCGGGCTACGTTCTCTGGGTGGGCACGACGCCCGGCGGCAACGAGATCTGGCAGACGGGCGAGCTCTTCGAAACGACGCTTCCCGTACTCGGCCTCCCCGAGGGCCAGACGGTGCATGCGACCATCTGGACTCACCTCGACGGTGGCTGGACGAAGCGCTCGATCTCCTTCGTTGCGACCGACGGACCCATCGTCACCGCGGAATGGCTCCATCCGGCGCCGGACGAGTCCGACGTCGCGACGCCGGGGTCGTTCACGTGGACGGAGGTATCCGGAGCGCTCGGCTTCAGCATCTGGATCGGAACCGCCCCGGGTACGCGCGATCTCTTCGAATCGGGCTTGCTCCCCGCGGACGCGACCTCGTTCTTTGCTCCTCCACTGCCGTCCGACATGCCGCTCTATGCGCGCCTCTGGACCAATGTCGGCGGGATATGGCGCTGGCGGGAAAGCCGTTTTCACAGCGCGCTTCCCCCGGGCTCGTGGCTTCATCCGATGCACGGCGAGGTCGGCGTGGATCCGAGCCAGCCGCTTCGCTGGACGACCCAACCGGAAGTCGAGGCCTTTCGCCTTCAGGCCGGAACGCAGCCCGGCGTGTACGACCTGGCGGACACCCCACCGTTTCTCGCGAGCGCATACGATCTGCCGCACGTGCCCCCCGACTCGACCGTGTACGCACGGCTCTGGATGTCGACCGGAGGTCGCTGGTTCTTCCAAGACGCCGTCTTCACGACGCGTATCGCCCCGGAGCCGAGTCGTCTGTCGTACCCGCTCGAGGGGGCGGTCGACGTCGACCCGAGTCAGGCATTCGAATGGCCGCCGGTCGACGTGGCGCGCGGGTACAGGCTTCGCATTGCGCCGGCGGCCGGGGGAGACGACATCTTCGACAGCGGGGAGTTGCGCGTCACGCGCCGCTTCGTCCCCGAGCTCCCGCTTGGCGTGCCGCTCGTGGCGCGCCTCGGCACCCTGCTGGGCGGCAGCTGGCAGGAGACCGCCGTGAGCTTCACCGCCGGCGCGCCGAGCGACTCGGCCGCGGCGACGCTCGAGACCGCCTACTGGGCCACGGCCGCGGTCCGAGCCATGGCGACGCTGGGGCACGTTCCGATTCCGGGAACGACGCTCGCCGAGGGCATTCCGTCGACGGATCTCTACGCCGGCTGTGGAGCCTATGCGACCGAGCTGGCATCTTGGCTCGGACAGATCGACCTTCCGGGGTCTGCGCACGTTCGCTACACGCAGTTCAACTCGTTGAACGGACATGTTCTCGTCGAGCATCGATTGAAGGCTGGCGACCCCTGGCGCATTCTCGATCCGACCTTCGTGCTTACGGCGCAGCGCCCCGACACGAAGGCCGGAGTCGATGCGGACGTGATCTCGGAGCAGACGCGCGCGGGCCAGTGGGACGGGTGGGAGTACGTACCGCTGAGCAAAGAGTCGCCCCTCTTCTTGACGCAGTACTATTTGGACTACCCGCTTCTCTTCTTGAATCCTGCGCCGGTCGGTATGGGGGCTCCTCCGGAGTCGAGCCAGGTGTCGCCCTTCCCGTATCTCGAGGAGGAACCGCTGCCGCGCTCGGGCTCGAGGGACCTTTTTCTCGTGCAATGTCCGGCAGCGAGCGTCTCGACGACGCTTTCGGTTGACGGCGTGGAGCTCGTCGCCCCGTGTGGCGGCCCGTTCAACACTTCGGCGGGCTTCTATGCTTCGCAGGTCGCCTCGGGAGCGGGAGAGGCACCGCGCCTCTTCCGTGCGCGGCGCTTCCGGTTCTGAGCGGAGTGTCGAGGATGGCGAGCGCGCCGAAGCCGGTCGTCGCGAACGAAGCCTCGCGACGCGACGAAGCCGCGACCGCAGCCCCGTCCCTACCGGATAGCCGGACGGGACTCCGTCGACTGGCTACCCGGGCGGCCATGATGGCCGTCGCCGTCGCGATCTCCGGGATCGTCGCCGAGATCGTCGTCCGCGTGGCGGATGGAGTCCCGCTCACGGCGCTCCGGCTGCCCGAACGGACGCAATCCCAGACCGCCACCCCGGCCGTGGCACCCGTCGGCGACGGCGGGGAGAAGCTCGCCGAGAAGTACGCGGCCAAGCTCGTCGAGCGCACCGACGTCGATCCCGCGTGGTTCAAGATCGCGCCCCAGCCGCTGACGGAGCGGGTGGCGCCCGAATCTCAGGCGGTGTGGCAGCCGATGCTCGAAGCGGAGCGCGCCGCGGGCGCGGCGCAGCACTTCGACCACTTCAAGCTCTGGAACGCCAACCTGGTCTGGCGGCAATGGCCGTACTTTCAAAGCTTCCCCGGCCTGATCTACGTCTTCGAGCCCCAAGACGGTAGCGAGCATCCGCGCTATCGCTTCGTCCCCGATTCGACGACCCCCGCAGGTCTGGTGGCCAATCGATTCGGCTTCCGCGGTCGGGCGATCGAGCTGAACAAGCCGCCGGGAACCGTTCGGATCGCTTTCCTCGGAGCTTCGACGACGGTCGAGGGCCACGGATTTCCGTTCTCCTATCCGGAGCTCATCGAGCCGTGGCTCAATCTCTGGGCGCGCGCGGTCGGCTTCAAGGCCCGCTTCGAGATCATCAACGCGGGCCACGAGGGGACGGCCTCGCACGATTTCACCAAGTTCGCGATCGAAGACGTCCTGCCGCTCGAGCCCGACATCCTGGTCTACTACGAGGGCTCGAATCAGTTCGCGCTCTCGACCCTGGTCCAGACCGACCGAGCCGTACGTCCGACTTCGGTGCGCGCCGCGTATCACGAGGTGGAGACCGGCCCGGCGTGGCTCGAAGCCGCAAGCCCGTATTCCGCGATCGCCCGCCGACTCGCAGTGGCGATGCGCCGGGTCTCGGACGAGGGCCTCGCGGAGCCCCCCAAGCCGGCGCGAAGATTCGCCTTCCCGGAAGGGGTCGATGAAGAAAAGCCCTCTCTCGACGCGCCGAATCTTCCCCTCGAGCTCCCCACGATCCTCGGCGACCTCGACCGGATCCGCCAAGCTTCGAGCGCGGCCGGCGCCATCCTCGCGCCGAGCACCTTCGTCTGGTTGGCGTGGGAGGGGATGACGCTCGACCCGGTCAAGAACATGACGCTCTTCAACTATCTGAACAGCTCCATGTGGCCATATCGCTACGCGGACATCCGTCGCGCGGCGGACTTTCAGAACCGGGTCATCCGCGAGTACGCGGCCGCCCGCCGCTTGCCGCTCATCGACCTGGCGGCCAAGTTCCCGATGGATCCCGATCTCTTCAGCGATCCCATCCATCAGTCGTACGCGGGCGTGAAGCTCAAGGCTTGGCTGGTGTTCCAGTCCTTGCTGCCGATTCTCGAGCCGCGGGTGGCTTCGGGGGCGCTCCCCCGCGCCGATCGGAACGAGCTCTCCGCGCACCCGACGCTCGGGTCGTTGCGTACGGGCGCGATCCGTTTCGAGGGCGGTTCGCTGCCGGGCGCGAAACCACTCGGTGCGCTCGACCTGGCAAAGCTCAGGAAGGCGCCCGGCGGAGTCTCTCTCAAGCCCGGTACGCCGTGGGTTCTCGAGACCTCGGCGCAGCCCATCTACGCGTTTCAGGGAGAGCTGCCCTCCTCGACCAAGGACGGCAGAGGGCTCTTGCGCATCCGGGCCAGGATGCGGGTCACGAATGGCGCAATCGGCGTTGGCCTCACCGATCAGGCCAACGATTGGCTCACCTTCGGCGTCGCCGCTCCGGATGCCGCCGGCGAATGGCGCACGCTCGAATTGATAGTTGATGAACGCGATCGCAGCCGGTTGCACGAGCTCGTGCTCACCAACGCCAACGCGGATGGCGAGGCCTCGCGCGTGGAAATCGATTCGATCGCGTTTGACGAGCTACCCCACCCGCAGCTAGAGCCGCTTCCCGGCACCGAGCCCGGAACGGCGGGCTGACGGGCCCGCGGAGCTCTACCGAGGTTCGAGCGGATGAGGCCTGGAGTCGAGACGTGATCTATCGTCTTCCGCTGCTGATGTACCTCACGGTGTACGGCTTCACTTTCTGCATCGCGGCATTCCTGTTGCTCGCGGGCTGGTGGCCGTTCGAGTTCTACTTGGGGAAGTACACCGGAATCACACCTTTCTGGCTTTCGGACAGTCAGGTCCTCTGCGACCTACTGCTCGGTTTCGCGGTTCCCCTGCTGTTCGGGTTGGGTTTCGAGATGGCCGTGCGACGGGACGCTTCGACGAGCGTGCCCGCGCGCACCGTGCGCCCCGTCTCGGCGCGCGAGGTGCAGCTCTCGATAGCGGCGATGCTGGTCAGCTTCATTTTCGCGATTACCACCATCGCGAATGCGGGCGGGATCGCGCGCCTCGGCTCGTGGTTCGACTATCGCGCCTGGGTGACGAGTCGTTGGTTGCTCTTCGAGCGCCTCGGATTCTTCGACTTCGTCAACATCTACGCTTTCCTCCCCGTGTTGACCGCGATCGCGGCGGTCGGGACGTGGCGCCGCCTGTCGGAAGCGGGCAACCGCATCGTCGGCGCGCTCGTGGTCGTCGCCGTCGCCATCCCGGTGACGCTCGTCGACCTCTTGCTCTTTCAGAAGAAGAGCCTCGTTGCCTCCTTGGTCCTCGTGGGCATGGCGCTCCTGGTCGATCGCCTGATCCGGCAACGAGAGAAGCAGGTCGCATCGACGAGAACGCTCTCCCTGCTCGCGGCTTCGGGCGTGGGGATCTATGCGGCCTACTGCGCAATGGTCGCGATGCCGATCCTGCGCGAGCACGCCCGCGGAATGCCGCAGACCGCCGCGACCGCTCCTGCATCGCGCGAGATTCCGCTCTTGGGCTCCGTTTCGAGCGGCGGCGAGCTCGTGGTCGCGGCCGCGGAGCCGGCTCCGGACAGCGGAACGGGGTCCGCCACCGCGGCTCCGGAGGCCGTCCCCGAAGAGCAGCCCGGCACGGTGGCGCCTTCGACCGCCTCGGGCGTCCCGACCTTCGAATCCGGCGCGGCGAGCCCGGAGGAAACCTGGGCGATGATCAGGGAGATCCGCGAGAATCGAGGCACCTTCTCTCCCATGGTGACCAGCCGCAAGGTCTCGCACCTTCTCGCCGGGTGGCTACCCGGCCGCTGGATCGGCGGCGACCCGGCGAAGCAATCCGAGGGGCGCGAGCTGCTGGCGTCGCGCAGCGTCTACGTTCTCCTCTACGTCGCCCTTGCGCCGTTGACGCGCGCCCCGGTGCCCGCGCTCGCGTATCCGGCACTCTACCCCGACGTCTTCCCCTACTACGGGCTCGATCTAGGACAGGACATCCTGGGACAGGGCTTCGCCCCCGACGACAACCGCCTGCTGGCGGTGTTCCTCTGGCCGAGAGTACGCGGTGGCAGCGTGATGGTGCCGTTCCAGTTCGCGCTGTTCAGCCAGATCGGGCTCATGGGTGCCTTGGTGCTGTCCGCGTTGGTGGGCTACATCCTGGCGCGGATCTGGGGCGTGCTCGTGCGCTCTTCTCCGAGCCCGGCGATCGCCGCCGCCGGCGGTGTGGTCTTGCTGTTCGCCGGCCTGATCACCCAGGATTCGATTCGCCACAATCTGGTCGCCGCCTACGGTATGGGCTGGGCGATCCCCGTGCTCCTCATATGGTTCGCGATCGAGCGAACCGTGGGCCGTTCGACGCCGTTGTCGCTCGTCGCCTCGGAAGATCACCGTCGCGAGCCGCTGCACTCGACGCCGTCTTCGGCCTTGTCGTCCTCGCAGGAGAACCCGACCGGCGTAAGGATCTCGGCGGCGGGGCCTGTCGACTCCCGCCATAGATGATCTCGTCTCGCACCCAAGCGAGATCGATCGGCACCCGCTGAGGACGGATTTTCGCTCGCAGCGCCCGGCACCGATGCGTCTGCGAAGCTCCCAGGTCGTATTCGTATCGAGCACCGTGCTGCTCGCTTACGCGGCTGCCAACGCCGCGGTCATCTTTCTTCTGCCGCTTTTGCGCGGCGATGCGATGGCCTTCGCGGAATGGTCGAAGCTCATCGCGGCGACGGGCCACTTCCACATCCCGAGCGGCACGGAGCTCATGTACCAGCGTCCTCTCGTCTACGTCCTGCTCGGCTGGGCGTGGCGGCTCTTCGGCATCCACGAGTCGATCGCGCGGATCCTGTCGGCGGGCTTCGGGTTGCTTCTCGTCGGGACTCTTCTTCGCCTCGGCGTCTGGCTCGGCAAATCGAGCCTCGAGGTGGGGATCATCGCTGCGGTTCTCCTCTTCGGCGTGAGCGCGGTCCCGGTCGACTTCACCTCCTGTCTGACCGACTTGCCGACCGCGGCGCTCGTGGCCGTGGCCGGCGTCGCGCTCTTGGTCGTCGAATCGCCCGGCTGGATCGCCCGAGCCACGGCGGGGACGGCCGCGTGCCTGGCCATGCTCGCGAAGCCCTCGGCACTCGCCGGAATCGCGGGATTGGCCGGCGCCGTCTTGTTGCACCGTGGGGAGGAGGTTCGCTCCCGGCGCGTGTGGAGCGCGCTCGCGCTGTGCGCCGGTTGTGCGGTCGCGCTCGCCTACGACGCTCGCGAGGCGCGGGCGCTCGACATGTCGCTGATGCGGTTTCTGCTGGGGTTCGCCACGGGGGGATTCTACGCCACGCTCGCGTCGCAGAGTCGTGTCGGACATCTCTTGGCGTTCGACTGGCTCGGGCCGGGCCTGCGCAGCCTTCTCGGCTTCGCCGTGGTCTACAGCGCTCTCCGGTTGGCCGGCGTTCGACATCGCGGTGCGGTGTGGATTGCCGCACCCGCGGCCGCCGTCTGGATGCTGCTCGGCGCACACGCCCTCGGTACCTCGGAGGGAATCGGCGCGGCCCTTTCGCTCGACTCGCTCACCGCCAAGCTCGTCATGCTCGGCGCCTGGGCGGCGATCGGCGCGGCCGTCGCCGCCGCGGGGGAAAGCCAAGAGGCGGTATCGCGGCACCGCCTGCTTCTGCTCGTCGTCTGGGCGCTGCCCACGACCGCCGCCTGGCTCGGGTTCGCCGCCTACGAGACACGTCTTCTCTCCCCGGCCTGGGCACCCCTCGTCCTACTCGTCGTGAGCCCGCACGTCGGAATTCTCGCCGGCGGGTCGCCGTGGTTGCGCTGGTGCGGAACGGTAGCGGCGCTCGGTGTCGCCGTGGTCAGCGCCGCAAACCTCGCGAACGTGGATGGTCTCGGGATTCCCGGTTGGCATACCATCGCGGGCCGGGTCGCCGCCGGCGACTACGATCGGGATTCCCTGCGCCGTACGCTTCTCCCCGACTTGATGCAGACCGTGAGCGCGGTGGAGCCACTGGCCGGAGCTCGCGGCCGTGTCTTCGCGATCGACGGCAAGCTTCGATTCTTCTTCCCCGGACGCGCCATCCAGGCGTACCCGAGGACTTGCGGCGAGCTCGGCGGAGCTTCCGCTTTCGTCCTCCTGACGGATCCCGACGTGCAAGAGTACTTCACGGCCCACATCGGACATCCGGGCACGGTGGAGTGGTTCCTTTCCTGCCGATACCCGAAGATGGACGTCGTCGCGCAATTCGGGACGACGGTCGTCTTCCGCATCAAGCAGTAGCCCGTGCTCGAGGTTGGCGTCCCCGTCAGGACGTGCGGAAGAAGAGCTGGTACAGCAGCTCTTGGTGGACCATGTGCCTCGCCCAATTTTGTAGGTGAATGAAGTCCATGAAGAACCGGTCGTCCCAAGGCGCCACCTGACTCAGGTCGATGTACGGTATCTCGAGCTCCGCCATCACGCGGCGTATCGTCTCGCCATACTCCTCGAAGAAGCCTTCGGGATAGATCGCGGGTGCCTCCGCATGCGAGACCGTCGGCGTTTCGTACACGACCAAGCGGACCCCCTTCCGATCGCAGATTCGCTTGAGCCCCGAGAACGCCTCGTACATCGCCCCCTCCGGACCCAGGGAGTCGAGGACTCCTCGGCTCTCCCAGTGGAAGACGGTGTCCGCGCCGTTCTTCGGATCGAGCACCGGAAGAGGCTCTCTCTCCGCCAGGCGTACCTCGTCGGCGTAGTGCGCCAGGCTCGCGTCGTACTTCTCCATGTCGAACGGCTCGACGGTCTCTGCGCCGCTCAACGGCACGTAAGATCCCGAGAGCTTCGAGAGAAAGCCGTGTAGCTGGACGAAGCTCTTCTTCCCCGGGGCGACGAGCAGGTCCGCGAGATCCGATCTCGAGAGCCGGCTCGGCGAGCACTCGAGAAGAGGCCGATCACGCACCATCGCTCCGAGCGACTCGAGCGCGCCGAAGCACTGCTTGGGAAAGGCGGCGTTGGTGTCGAGGACCCGTTCGAAGCCGAGCGGCGCGATGCCGAAGAGGATCGTATCGACGTCGAAATTGTCGATGATCGCGAGCGCAGTGCGGAACCCGTTGTTGAGGTAGTTGCCCTCCATGCCGGCGGTGCCGGAGTAGTAGTCCTTGCCTTCTGCGTGAAAGGTGAAGGCTCCCATTTGCTGCGTATACGAGGAGCCGACGATCACGATTCGATTCGCCGCGCTGGCGAACGCACCGTTGATGAACAGGTTGGAACGGAAGTCTCCCCGTTTGGAATCGATCCCGATCAGCTCGCGCGGCCACGGCAAATGCCGATACACCCAGGTGTCTGCGTCGTGCGTGTAGAAGCAGACGCTGAAGAGCGCGATGAGCGCGTAGCTCGGCCAGATGTACAGCACCATTCGCGCGGGCCAGAAGCGCGGCCAGTCGATCGCGAGCCCGCCGGGGAGTGGCCGCAGGTCGCCGGGGTAGGTCTCGAGCGCGGGAGCGAAGTCGTAGAAGAACTGCTGCGTGTTCGGCCACGCCCACACGAGCAGGCAAGCGATCGGCAGCAGAAAGCGGAAGTCGCCGTCCGGTAGAGCGGAAAGGTTCGCCGGATGGAAGACGGCGGCGACCACGGCGGCCGGCGAGCTTCCCTCGACGAGCGCGCTCCCTCTCTCCCGCAACGCGGCCCAGTCGACCGAAACCATGGCAGCAAGCACGCGTTGCGCGCTGCGCAAGCTGTCCGCGCGAAAGAAGACCCACGCGAACGCCACCGAGACGAAGGTTGCCGCGAAAGCGGTCGAGCGATAGGCGAGCCGTCGCCGGACGTGCTCGACGCCGAGCCTTTCCAGCGCGGCTCGCCAGGCGTGGTTGAGCGCCAAGTAGGTCCCGTGCAGGCCTCCCCAGACGAGGAAGGGCCATCCCGCACCGTGCCAGAGCCCGCCCAGCAGCATCGTCAGCATGAGGTTCCGATAACGCGCGAGCTCGCCGTGGCGGTTGCCGCCGAGCGGGATGTAGAGGTAGTCGCGCAAGAAGCGCGAAAGCGTGATGTGCCAACGGCGCCAGAAATCGATGACGCTTCCCGCCTTGTAGGGCGAGTTGAAATTGATCGGCAGGCGAACGTTGATCATCTTCGCCAAGCCGATCGCCATGTCGGAGTAGCCCGAAAAATCGAAATAGATCTGGAAGGTATAGGCGAGGACGCCGATCCACGATTCCAGCATGCCGACGTGAGTGCCGCTCTGGGCGGCGGCGAAGACGGCGTCGGCGTAGGGCGCCAGCTTGTCGGCAAGGAACACCTTCTTGAAGAGGCCGGTTGCGAAGATGAGGCTGCCGATCGAGATGCTGTCCGGGTCCAGGCGATAGCTCTTCGGGTCGCGAAATTGCGGCATCATCTCCGCATGGTGCAGGATCGGTCCGGCGATCAGATGCGGGAAATACGTGACGAAGGCCGCGTAGTACGCGAGGCTCGGCTCTCGCGCTTTTCGCTGATAGACGTCGACCAAGAACGCGATCTGGGTGAAAGTGTAGAACGAGATCCCGAGCGGCAGGACGATCTGTCCGAGCCCGAGATGGCTTTCGAAAAGATCGCCGACGACGTCGAGGAAAAAATTAGAATACTTGAAGTAGCCGAGCAGCCCAAGATCGAAGGCGAGCGAGGCGACGAGGAGTGCCTTCGCGGCGAGAGGCTTCCCCCGGCTCTGCGTCGACGCGATGCTCAGCCCGAACGCGTAATTGACAAGAATGGAGGCGAGCAGGAGCGGTATGTAGGCGGGGTTCCAGTAGCCGTAGAAGAAGAGGGCAGCGAGGACGAGCCACACGACGGCGCCGAGCTGGTGGCGCCGGCCGAGCGCGAAGTAGACCGCCAGCACGACCGGCAGGAAGCCGAAGAGAAAAGGGATCGAGTTGAAGAGCATTCGTCAGCGGGTCTCCGGCTGGCAGACGATATCGGAGAGGGATTCAGGCGTGAAATGCGGCCCTGGCGCCCGAGCGGGTGTTCCGCCGGAGACTGGCGCCTCCGCGCCGACGCGCGACGCGGAGCGTGGGCCGAGCGCGCCCTCCGGCTCCGGACCTCCTCCTCACGTCCGTTCCTCACTTGACTTCGGAGAGACATATCCTAACGCTTCCGATTGCGCGGCGTAGAGCCCGAGGTCAGCCCGCGAAGGACTGCCCAACGCGAGGCACATGACGGCAATTCTCGGTATCTCGGCTTACTATCACGACTCGGCGGCGGCTCTCGTCGTCGACGGAGAGATCGTCGCCGCAGCGCAGGAGGAGCGGTTCACCCGCAAGAAGCACGACCATTCCTTTCCCCTGCATGCCGTCGAGTATTGCCTCCAGGCCGGGGGAATCGACGCCGCGCAGCTCGACTACGTCGGCTTCTACGACAAGCCGCTGCTCAAGTTCGATCGCCTCCTCGAGAGCTACCTCGCCGCGGCGCCGGCGGGATTCGGCTCCTTCCTCGAGGCCATGCCGCGCTGGCTCAAGCAGAAGCTCCACTTGCCGCGCGAGATGCGGAAGGCGCTCGGCGGGGCATATCGCCGGCGCTTCGTTTTCGCCGAGCATCACGAGTCCCACGCGGCGAGCGCCTTCTTCCCTTCTCCTTTCGATGAAGCCGCGATCCTCACGCTCGACGGTGTCGGGGAGTGGGCGACGGCGAGCGTCGGCGTCGGTCGCGGCAACCGCGTCACGCTGACCCACGAGCAGCACTTCCCGCACTCGATCGGGCTCCTCTATTCCGCGTTCACCTACTATTGCGGCTTCTCGGTCAACGGCGGCGAGTACAAGCTGATGGGACTCGCCCCCTACGGCGAGCCGACCTATTTCGACCTGATCCTCGAGAAGCTCGTCGACCTCAAAGCCGACGGCTCGCTCCGCATGGACATGTCGTACTTCAACTACACGCACGGCCTGACCATGACGTCCGAGAAGTTCGACGCGCTCTTCGGCGGTCCGCCCCGCAAGCCAGACTCCTTGCTCACGCAACGCGACATGGACATCGCGGCATCGATTCAGAAGGTCACCGAAGAGGTGATGCTGCGCAGCGCCCGGTACGCGCATTCGCTCACCGGCATGAAGAACCTGTGTCTCGCGGGAGGCGTGGCGCTCAACTGCGTGGGAAACGGCCGGATTCTGCGCGAGGGACCCTTCGAGCGCATCTGGATCCAACCGGCTGCGGGTGATGCGGGCGGCGCGCTCGGTGTCGCGCTGCTCACGTGGTACCAGCTCCTCGACAATCCGCGCGTCGCCGAGCGCGAGGATCTCCAGCGAGGCTCGCTTCTCGGCTCGACGTTCGACGACGACGCGATCCGCGCCGTCCTGGAGCGGACGGCCACGCCCTACGAGTACATCCCGAGCGACGAGGCGCTCTGCGCACGCGTGGCCGCCGAGATCGATGCGGGCAAAGTGGTGGGCTGGTTCCAGGGGCCGATGGAGTTCGGCCCGCGCGCGCTCGGTGCGCGCAGCATCATCGGTGATCCGCGGCGCCCGGAGATGCAGGCCACCATCAACGTGAAGGTGAAGTTTCGCGAGGGCTTCCGCCCCTTCGCACCGGCGGTCCTGGAAGAGCGTGCCGGCGACTATTTCGACGAGACGGGCGGCCAGGAGAGCCCCTACATGCTGCTCGTCACCCCGGTGAAGAAAGAGCGGCGGCGGAAGCTCGAGGGAAGCGAAGTCCTCGCGACCGGAATCGACAAGCTCAAGCAGTGGCGCTCCGAGATTCCCGCGGTGACGCACGTCGACTACTCCGCCCGCGTGCAGACCGTGGACGCCCGTCGGCATGGGATCTTCCGCAAGCTGCTCGAGGCTTTCGAGCGGCGCACCGGCTGTCCGGTCTTGATCAACACGAGCTTCAATCTCGGCTGGGATCCGATCGTCTGTACTCCTGCGGAGGCGCTCGAGACGTTCATGGACTGCGAGATCGACGTGCTCTGCATGGGCCACTGCCTGGTGAGCAAGTCGAAGCAGCCGGCGCAGATATTGGGACGCGATGGGACGTCCGATCCGTTTCTCGAGTCGGTCGTCGCGAGTCCGATCGGCGGGGCAGCGCTTCGCTTCGAGGGCGAGCGCGCGGTCGATTCGGCGACCGGACAGGTCTTCGAGCGCGAGGACGGCATCTGGAAGCTCTTCTGGCCGCACGAGAAGATCGCCGACCCGCGCGACGTGACGAACATCGTCAAGGCCTTCTACGAGGAGACCCCGTTTCCGAACTACGACGATTTCGACTCCGTCCGCTCGCTGATCGAAAAGTCGCGCACGGGCGTCTACGGGCGAGCCCTGGCGAGGGCGATTCCGGCGAACGCCCGCGTTCTCGAAGTGGGCTGTGGAACCGGGCAGCTGACGAACTTTCTCGGGATCTCTTGCCGTCAGGTGATCGGATCGGACCTGTGCTTGAACTCGCTCCGGCTGGGCGAGCAGTTCCGGCGTGCGCACGGCCTCGAGCGCGTTCGCTTCGTGCAAATGAATCTCTTCCGGCCCTGCTTCAAGCCCGAGCAGTTCGATGTGATTCTCTGCAATGGCGTCCTGCATCACACGGCGGACCCGCGCGGAGGATTCCACGGACTGGTGCCGCTCTTGCGACCGGGCGGCGTCATCGTGATCGGCCTCTACAACACCTACGGTCGCTTGATGACGGATCTGCGGCGGCAGGTCTTCCGGCTGACGGGCGCCCGGGCCAAGTGGATCGACCCGATGCTGCGTCGCGGTATGCGCGCCGAAGGAAAGCGCAAGGCCTGGTTTGCGGATCAGTACCAGCACCCCCACGAGTCGAAGCACACGATCGGCGAAGCGCTCGCGTGGTTCGACGAGGCGGGGCTGGAGTTCGTGCGCGGAGTACCGTCGGTGACCCCGATCCACGAGCAGCTCGACTCCGTCGACCTGTTCGAACCGCGCGCGCGCGGCAGCGCGCTCGACCACTTTTTGGTGCAGGCGAGCGAGATCGTCTCCGCCGGAAGCCGCGAGGGCGGCTTCTTCGTGATGATCGGGCGCAAGCCGGGACGCGCGGCGGGCGCGGAGCCCGATCGGCTCCGCGCCACCGCAGTGGGCTGAAGACGATGGCCTTGCTCGAACGAGATCGCGAGCCGAGCGCGAGCGAGCTCCGCTACTTCGGGCTCATGTTCGCGGCCTTCTTCGCGCTGGTCGGGGCCTTCGTGCAGCGGCGGACGGGTCGGCTGGGGATCTCGCTCGCGATCTGGGTCTCCGCGGCCGCGATCACCGTAGCCTACTATCTCGTCCCCCAGCTGCGGCGCATCCTATTCCGAGTCTGGATGACGGTCACGTTTCCGCTCGGGTGGGCGGTGTCGCACGTCGTGCTGGGCTTTTTCTATTTCGCCGTGTTCACGCCGATCGGCTGGCTTCTGCGAACCTTCGTGCGCGACCCGATGCAGCGCAAGATCGAGCCGGAGCGCCCGACGTACTGGATCGAGCGTGGGCCCCCGCGCGAGCCGGGGAGCTACTGGCGGCAGTTTTGATCGCGAGAACAGCTTCGTAGAGGGTTCGAAAAATGGCCGATACGGAATCACGTCAATCGGAGACCTCGAAGGAGTTCGCCCGCCAGGCGCAAGGCTCCTCGGACAACCTTTTCCGCGAGGTTTTCGGCTTCATGCGCGAGAACAAGAAGTGGTGGCTGACGCCGATCATCGTCGGCCTGCTCATCGTGGGCGCGATCGTCGTGCTCGGGGGGACCGCGATGGCCCCCTTCATCTACGCGACCTTCTGACCTCGCGCGGCTCGGCGACATCTGTCCAAGATCGCGCACCGGAAAAGCGTCGCCCGGGTCGGCGCCCTCGGCGCCGGAATCGTGCTGGCGCTGCTTCTCATGGAGACGGCGGTACGCCTGGTCGACGGAATACCGCTCTGGCCACCGACGATCGCAGAGCCGCAGGCCCGCGATGCGGCGGCCGGCAGCCTCGCGCTCCACGATCCTCGCGGCGAGGCGCGCGCCGCCCAGTACGCGCGCAGCCTGACGCGGCGAAAGGACGTCGATCCCGCGTGGTGGTCCGTCGATCCGCCGCCACTTGCGCTTCGCTCTTCGCCGAACACCTCGTGCGTTTGGAAGCCGATGCTCGAAGCCGAGGCGGGAGCCACAAACCTGGAGCACTACAAGCTGTGGAATCTCGGGCTCGTCTTGCAGGAATGGCAGTACTTCTCGCGCTTCCCCGGCCTCGTCTACGTCTACGAGAGGGCCGACCGGAGCTCGCATCCGCGTTATCGCTTCGTTCCGAGCTCCGTCACGCCGGCCGGGCTGGTGACCAATGAGCGCGGCTTTCGCGGGGCGCCGATCGCCCCGCAAAAGCCGCCCGACACCGTGCGGATCGCGTTCTTGGGAGCTTCGACCACGGTCGACAGCCACGTGTATCCGTTCTCCTATCCCGAGCTGATACAGCCCTGGCTCAACCTCTGGGCGGCCAAGCGCGGTTTCCCGGTGAAGTTCGAGACCATCAACGCGGGACGGGAAGGGGTCTCGTCGCCCGACATCGCCCCGATCGCCGTCGAGGAGGTGATCCCCCTGCAGCCGGATCTCTTCGTCTACTACGAGGGCGCGAATCAGTTCCTGCTCGGGAGCGTGTTCCAGCTCGACGCGATTCCTCCGAAACCGACGGTCCGGAGCGCCTATCAGCAGATGCTGTCGTCGCGACCTTGGGTGCAGTCGGTCGAGAAGGTCTCCGCGCTCGCAAGGCGCCTCGAGGCCCTGTCCGACCGGCTCGTCGGAAATCGCCTTCGCGAGCCGCCGAAGCCGACGCCGCTCTTTTCCTGGCCCGCCGGTGTGGACGAAAATCACCCCGACCCCTCGTCGCCGGATCTGCCCGTACAGCTACCGCAGATCTTCTCGGATCTGGACGTGATCCGGGGGGCTGCCGCGAAGAGCGGCGCCGTCCTGGTTCCGAGCACGTTCGTGTGGCTCGCTTGGGACGGGATGGAGCTCGACCCGGTCCGCCATCGCTCGATCTTCAGCTATCTGAACTCCTCCTTCTGGCCCTATCGGTACGCGGACATCCGGCGAATGGCGGACTTCGAGAATCGCGCCTTCCGCGCCTATGCCGCGGCGCACGATCTCCCCCTGCTCGATCTCGCAGGGCGCTATCCGCTCGATCCCGACTTCTTCATCGACGCGGTACACATGACGTACGCGGGCGTCCGGCTGAAAGCCTGGCTCGCCTTCCTCGAGCTGCTCCCGATCCTGGAGGAGCGGCTCGCGAAAGGTGCGCTTCCACGAGCGGACTTGGGGGATGCAACGGACCAACCGGGACCCCCAAGCGTTCGCGAGGGCGTGCTCCGAATCGAGGACGCCGCGGGCCCGGCGCGCACGCTCGCCGTGGTCGATCTCGCATGGCTCGACAAGACGCTACCCGACGCTGTACTGACCGTGGGTTCCCCTTCGACGCTGGTCACGTCCGCGAGGGGCTACACCTATGCGTTCCAGGGATCGCTGCCTGCGGAGGCGAAAGCGGCCGGCGGCCTACTCCGTCTCCGAGCGCGACTCCGGGTGCTGCGCGGCGCGATCGGCGTCGGCGTTACGGACGAAAAAGGAGAATGGCTCTCCGTGAACATCGTGCAGCAGACGAGCGACGCGGGGGTGCAGACCATCGATCTCCTGATTCCCGCGCAATCGCGTAGCCACATCAACCAGCTCGTGTTGACCAACGGCGCGAACGACGGAGAGGCCTCGCGAGCCGAGATCGAGTCGATCGTCCTCGAAGAGCTGCCGGTGGTAATCCGTCCACTTCCCGAAAGAGAGTGCGCCGCCTAGCGGATCCTGCGATGCCGAGCACGGGCGACAAGGAGAAGGCGCAGGCCGTCTGGGGAGCTTCACCGGCTGGCTGGACGTGGGCCCCCGACGAGCAGCCGGGAACCCGCGAGTTCTTCGAGAAGGTCTTGAGCAAGCGCTCGAGCTACGAGCTCCCGTGGCTCTTCGAGCTCGTTCCCTTCGCCTCGTACCGCGGTAAGGCCGTCATCGAGCTCGGCTGCGGTGCGGGCTACGATGCCTACGAGTTCTGCCGCAACGGCGCCGACTACACGGGGATCGACATCACGCCGGCGAACCCCGGCCGCACCCGGGGACACCTCGGCCACTTCGGACTCGCCCCGAAGGTTCTGCAAGCCGACGCCGAGTCGCTGCCCTTTCCCGCCGCATCCTTCGACGTCGCGTTCTCCAACGGCGTGCTGCACCACACCCCCGACATTCGCCGGAGCTTCCGCGAGGCGTATCGGGTGCTGCGCCCCGGCGGCGAGCTCTGGGTGGCGGTGTATCACAAGAACTCGATCTTCTACTTGCTGAGCGTCGTGCTCGTGCACCACGTCCTCGGGCTCGGATTCTTGCGCCGAAGCCTGAAGGATCGCCGCTCGATGATCGAGACGTCGACGAGCGGCGAGCTGCCGCTGGTCAACGTGTACACGCGCAAGGAGGTCGCCAGGCTTCTCGAGGAAGCGGGCTTCCCCACTCCCCAGATGCGGGTCCGGAAGCTAGTGCGCGAGGATTTCCCCGGGATCCCCCTGGTCTCGCGCCTCTGGCGCCACCTGCCGCAGCGCTGGCTCGACCAGCTCGGGCAGCACTTCGGCTGGTACGTCGTCGCACACGCGAAGAAGCCCTGACGGCGGCCGAGCGAAGCGACCCGGGGAGTGGGGGCCCCGGCCGGCTTGGCCGGACGGGGGCGAGGGGAAGATCCCCTCGCTTGAACAACCGGCCCCAGCCGGCTTTGCCGGATGGGGGCGAGGGGAAGATCCCCTCGCTTGAACAACCAGCCCCGGCCGGCTTAGCCGGACGGGGGCGAGGGGAAGATCCCCTCGCTCGAAATAGCCCGCTCGAGGGCGCCGAGAACGGTGCGCACGTTCGCTTCCCACGAGAACGCAGCCGCTACGAGCTCGCGGGCCTTGCCGCCGTATCGACCTCGCTCTTCCTCGGACATCTCGGCAGCGCGGCGAAGCGCGACCGCGAGAGCCGGTGCGTCCCCCGGCGGGACGAGCATCCCCGCCTCGGAGGGCCCGTCGGTCGAGCGCGGCGCTTCCCCCGGCCGCCAGCCGCGCAAGACCTGACCCAGCTGGTCGAGATCCGAGGCGACGATGAGCTTCGCCATGGCCATGTACTCGAAGAGCTTGGTCGGGCTGCCGAAGAAGGGGCTGCCGTCGGCGTTGGGAACGTGCGGCGAAACCAGAACGTCGGAAGCCGCGAGGATGCCGGGAGTCTCCTCCTGCGGCCGTAGCCCGGCGTGGGTGACGACCCTGGCCGACGCTTCTCCGGCGAGGATCTCGCGCACGCGCGGCGCCATCAAGCCGTCGCCCACGAAGAGAAAGTGCGCGCGCGTCTCGCCGAGCCACGCTTCGCCGCGCTCCGCGGCGAGAGCGATCGCCGCCGCGAGGGTCTCGGCCCCGTGCCAGCGACCGAAGGTCCCCACGAAGGTGAACAGCGTCGCCTGCGCGGGAACGCCGAGCTCGTCCCGGATGCGACGGCGCGACTCCGTGTCGAAGCGGCTCGGATCGAATACGGAAGCGTCGACGCAATTCGGATAGACGATGATCTTGTCGCGCCGTATGCCCATCTCCTCTGCTTGACGCGCGACCTCCGCCGATACGACGACGATCGCGTCCGCGGCGTGGAGGTTGGCGAGCTCGATCGCGCGCGAAGCGCCTTCGAAGCGTAGGGGACGACCCCAGTTGCGCTGCACCCAGGTCTCCGAGCCGTTGAACTCGAGGAGGAGCGGGATGCCGAGCGCTTCGCGCAATCTGGCGCCCGTCAGATCGTTCAGGATGTAGCGCTGGTAGATGAAGTCCGGTGCAGCGGCGACGGCGCGTCGTCTGGCCTCTGCGAGGAACTGACCATGATAGCGATGCGCGTTCAGCTCGTACGGGTACGCGGGCAGGAAGCGGGGAGGGAAGGCGCGTTGCGTGACGAGGTTTCCGATCATCGGATGCCGGGCGTTGACCAGCATCTCGACGTCGATCCCGCCGGCGGCCATGGCGTTCACCACGCCCGAGACGTGCGCGACCGAGCCGCCGACCTGGATGCCGAACTGCAAGCTCGGCTTCAGATAGAGGCAGCGGCGCAGCTCGCCGCGCGCGGTGACCTTGCGCGGCTCGGTGCGCAGGATGCGCGTCGCCGCTCGGTGGTTGGCCACCAGCGCGAACGCGCCCGCTGCGATGCCGCCCATCATGCGCAGGACGACCGCCGGAAGCCGCGTCTTGTAGAGCGGGACGAGCCGTCCGCTCTCGTCCATGAGCAGCCGATCGTCCGCCGGCACGAGCAGCGCGGCAAGGGCGAGCGGATCGCCGAGGAAGAGCTGATCGCCCGCCTCGGCTGCGGCGACGACGCCGGAGCGGGGCGCGCTCCGCAGCCGGCGGATCGCTGCCGGTATTCCCTGCCTGCGGAGCGTTGCCAGATCGACGAACTCGACCGGTGAACGCGCGCCGTCGGCGAGCTGCTTCCGCGTCGCCGGCGCGAGGGGATTCGGTGAAAGGACGAGCGTGCCTGACATCGGGCCCCGGGTCACCGATCGATCGTGCGCAGAGCCATCAGACGACCTCGAGATTCTCCGCGCGTCGCACCTGGCGCAGGACGAGCAGGGCGACGAAGCCGTAGCTCAAGCTGCTGACGACGGCCGCGCCGACCGCGCCGTAGCGCGGAATGGCGATCGCGTTCAGAGCGAGATTCGAGACGACGGCGACGAGCCAGATGGCCGAGACGCTGATCGGGAAACCTCTTGTCGCCATGTATTGCACAGCGGCCGTTTCGACCGCCAGGAGAACGTACCCCGGGAGCAGTAGGCGAAACGGCAGGCTCGCGTCAACAAACGCCTGTCCGAAGAGGAGCGGAATCACGTACGGCGCCACGAGAGCCGCCACGACGGCGAGGACGAGACAGATTGCGCCTACCTCGCGCGCCAGACGCAGCGCCGCCGCCTGCGGCGACTTGGCGCGCACGACGTCGGGCAGCGCGACGGCGGCGGCCACTCCCGGCAGGACGAGCATCAGATCGACGATCTGGCCCGCGATCGAATAGATCCCGGCTTCCGTGGCGCCGCGGATCGCCGTCACCAGGAGCAGATCGGCCTTGATGAGTGCGAAGGGCAAGAGGAGGAGCGGATAGGCGCGCAGCGCGATCGGCAAGAGCTCCCGGAGCGAGGCCGCGGGTTGCCCCGGATTCGCCCCGGGGACTCCGACGCCCAGCCGCAGGTAGCCGAAGGTCGCGCTCACGGTCGCTGCTTCGGCGAGCAGCACGGCGAAGACGACCGGCGAGACCAGGGCGCCGAACCAGAAGAGCGCGAGTAGGCCCGCGGCCGCGGCGAGCAAGCGCCCGCCGAGCTCGACTATGGAAAGCAAGCCGACGCGCGAAAGCGCCGTCACGGCTGCACCGTGGTAGAGCCCGAGGAGCTGTACGGGGATCCACAAGGCGATCGCAGGCCACCACGCGCGCAGCGCCGCCGGAGGCTCCGCGAGGCCGCGGCTCGCGGAGAAGCCGATCAGCCCGAGGGCGAGCGCGAGAGCGCCGGCCCCGATCCACGAGCGCGCGAGCGTCGGCGGGACGGCCGCCGGCGAGCGCGAGAAGGCGAGCAGGAGCGCCGACGACATGCCAAAATTGAGAATCTGCGTGCCGAGGCTGACCGCCGTGGTCACGGTGACGAATTCACCCCGGCCGTCGGGGCCCAGCATTCTCGCCGACACGACGGAGAACACCAGCACTACGGCAGTAGCGGCGAGCTTGGCGCCCGAGACCGTGAGATAGTCGCGCCACCGGCTCAGGGCTGGGCGCACGCCGCCGCCCGCTCTGCGCACCAGGTCGCGAGGTAGCCGTCTTCCACCGTCACTCCCGGCGCGCCTTCGCCTCGGAGCGCGCGGAAGAAATCGTCGAGCTGCTCGCGCTGACCCTTTTCGATCGACCGCGTCTGCAACGACTTGACGCCGTCGAGCCCGAAGACCTCGAGGGAGCGGAAGTCGTCGAGGACGAGGCTCGCGCCGCCCGCGAAGGCCTCGACGCGCTCCTTGCCGAACTCCGCGGATCCGGAGCCGCTATAGACGACCGTTCCCACGGACCCGTCGGCGAACTCGAGACCGACGACCGCTTCGTTTCGTTCCCCGCCGCGAGGCGAGAGGGCGAAGACGCGCACGGGCCTTGCTCCGGCGAGGAACGCCAGGAAGTCGAAGAAGTGGACGCCCTCGCCGACGAGTCGACCCCCGCCCTCCGCCAGATCGAAGAGCCAGTGCTCTGGCGGCAGCACGCCGGCGTTGACGCGGTAGAGCAACGTCTTCGGAGCCGCGATCCGCGCGAGGGCTTGGCGCATGTGGACGGCATGCGGCGAAAAGCGGCGATTGAAGCCCACCGTCAGGATCGCACCGCGCTCGGCAACGAGATCGGCGAGGGCGCGGCCCTCGTCGGCGCGAAGGGTCATCGGCTTCTCGACGAAGACCGCCTTGCCGGCTTCGATCGCCGCGCGCGCGACGGCGTAGTGCAGGTCGTGTCGCGTGGCGACGTAGACGACCTGCACGGCGGGATCCTCGACGAGGGCGCGCCAGTCGGTCGTGCCCGTAGTGAAGCCCTCGCGCTCGACCGCGGCGCGGACGGTAAGCCCGTTTCGGCTGCACACCGAGTGCAGGGCGAAGCCGGAGTGCCCCCGGAGGAGCGGCAGAAGCATGGCGCGGAAGTAGCCGCCGAAGCCGACGACGCCGACGCGAAAGCCGCCCGCCGCGGGGGCGGCGAGGCCGGTGCTCTTCGCGTACGTCGTTCCACGCGCCGCGGGCGCTTCCGCCGCGGTGTCGAGGTGGTAGTCGAGAAGCACGCCGATCGGCCGCTTCTCGGAGGCGATCTCCGCATACGCTTCGCCCGCCCGCTCGACCGGATGCACGGCGTCGACGAGCTCGCGGACACGGAGCTCGCCCGTACCCACGAGGCGCACGATCTCTTCCAGGTTCCGACCTTCGGTCCAGCGCACGTAGCCGAAGGGATAGTCGTGTCCCTTTTCCTCGTACTCCGGATCGTAGCGACCGGGCCCGTAGGAGGTGGAGATGAGGAAGTCGAGCTCCTTCTTGTAGATCTTGTCGCGCTGGATGCGGATCGGGACGTCGCCGACGAGGACGACGCGGCCCTTTCTGCGGCAGGCCTCGAACGATCGGTTGAGCAAGCCGGCGTCGCCTCCTGCGGCCGTGACCACGATGCCGTCGGCGCCCCGCCCGTCGGTTCGCTCGAGGACGCCCGCGACGAAATCGCGCTCGGTCACGGCGAAGCCTGCAGTCGCTCCGGAGGCGAGGGCTCGGTCGACACGGGAGCGCACGAGATCCACGCCGATCACGACCGCACCCGAGGCGCGCAGAAGCTGCACCGTGAGCTGGCCGAGGAGCCCGAGCCCCAGGACGACGATCCGTTCGCCGAGCGTCGGCGCGCAACGGCGGACGCCCTGCAGCGCGATCGCACCCAAGGTCGCGAAAGCGCCCTCCTCGAAGGAAACGCCTTCCGGCAAGCGAGCGACCAGGTTGCGCGGCACGAAGTTGACCGCCGCGTGGTTCGCGTAGCCGGCTCCCGCACAGACGACGCGATCGCCGGGAACGAGGTCGGCGACACCCTCGCCCGACGCGATGACCACGCCGCTCGACGAGTAGCCCGTAGCGAGCTCGCTCGAGACCCGGCTGCGCACCAGCTCGAGGGTCGATTTCCATCCATGCGAGGTGACTCGATCGGCGACCTTGCGCACGAGCGCGGGGTTGCGGATGGCCTTCACGAGGAGGTTCTCGCGCCCGCCGCTCCCCACACCGGCCGACTCGGTGCCGACGCTGATCAAGGAATGACTCGTTCGCACGAGCACTCCGCCCGCGCGTACGACCGGCTCCGGAACCTCGAGAACCTGGATCTGTCCCCCCGCGACCGCAACTTGCAGCACCCTGGGCGCCTCCCTCCGCCGCATCGAGTAGCGACCGGCATCCGGTAGCGAAATCCGGAAGGCGTGGCGACCGCCGTCACCCGGGTTCGGTTCTCGCCGGGCACGAGGTCAGCTTCTTGTCGAGGACCTGGCCGGGGCACTCTCAGGCAGCGTGTCGCGGCCCCCCACCGGATTCTCCGTGCTGGGATTGTGCTCTGGCGCGCGAAGGTGCGTGATGGCAGCGCCATGACGGATCGGGTCGCGACAGACCTCCGGCGGCGGCCTCCAGTCGCTCTCGTCTTGCTGCTCCTCGCACACCTGCTGTTGCTGGTTCACTCCGCCGTCAATAACAGCGCGTGCTTCGACGAGGGCCCGCACCTGGCCGCGGGCATGGCGTACCTTCGCCACGACGATACGAGCGTCTACGACTTGAGCCCCCCGTTGCTCCGCGGATGGGCCGCGCTTCCCGCTTTCTTCGCCGGCGCCGACGCGCCGCCGAGCGAGCGATTTCGCAGCTATCCCGACAACGAGCGCCACTGGGTCTACTTCGACGCGTTCCAGGCGGCGAACCTCGCGCGGCTCCGCCGCTACGTCCTCTGGGGTCGCTTCATGCTCATGCCGTTCTCCCTGGCGGGTGCCGCGGCGATCTTCTTCTGGGCGCGCCGCGCTTACGGCGATCTCGCCGCGACGGCCGCGTGCGCCGCGTGGTGCTTCGACCCCACCGTCATCGCGCACGGCAGCACGCTCGGTACGGACATGGCTACGGCCGTCGTCGTGCTCTTCGCGTGTGGCGGGTGGCTTCGCTTTCTGCGGAGGCGACGCAAGACCGATCTCGCGCTGGCGTCTTCGGCCGTGGCGCTGGCGCACGCGATCAAGTTCTCCGCCATACTGCTGTGGCCCGTCTTGCTGGGAATCGCAGCGCTCGAAGCCCTGGCGCGCCGAACGAAGTGGAGCGCAGCGCTCGCTGGCATCGGCGTGTGTCTCCTCCTCACGCTCGCGGTCGTCGATGCCACGTACCGGTTTCGCCTGATGGGAGACCGGCTCGACTCCTTCCACTTCGCGTCGGAGACGATGCAGAGGGTCAGCCGTGCGTTGCCCAAATGGCTGCCAGTGCCGTTTCCTCGCTACATGGTCCGGGGTGTCGACGCGCAGAAAGCCGAGGCGGAAGGCTCCTACGTGACGACGCTCTTCGGCAAGGCCTACTACGGCAGCGATTGGCGCTACTACCCGTGGTTGCTCGCGAGCAAGACTCCCGTTGGCACGCTGGTCTTCCTGCTTCTGGGCGCGACGAGCTTCGTCTGGATCCGCCCGGGGAGAGACGACTGGCCGCTCGTCGTCATGGTCACCCTGCTGTTCGTGGGCATTCAGTGGGGCGCGCAGATGAACATCGGGATTCGCTACCTCCTGCCGGTGTACGCGCCGGCGTTCCTCCTGGCCAGCCGATGCGTCCGCATCGCCAAAGTGAGGCCGATCGCCCTGCTCGCCATTCTGGCGATCGCAGCGGAATCGCTCGCCGCGACGCCGCGCCTCCACTCCTTCTCCAATCTCGCCGTCGCGCCGTGGCGAAACCAGGTGACGAATCGGGATTGGGGGCAATCGCTGATCGCGCTCCGCGAGTGGATGGCCGAGCACGAGCAGTCGAGCATCACGCTGCTCTATTTCGGGACCGCCGATCCGGCCGCATACGAAGTTCGAGCCGCCGCACTGTCTCCGACGCCCGCGACCGAGTACATCGCGGTGAGCCATCTCTTTCTCGACGGCCTGCCCACTCTGGCGCGCGACAAGCTCGTGCTCCTGCGGCCGTGGCGCCAGCTGCGCGCCGAGCCGCCGGTCGCGGAGCTCTCGGGTATGTCGATCTATCGGACGGAGGACGTGCTGCGCGCCGAGCCGCAACCTTGGATTCGCATCAGCGACGACTGGGAGCAGGCGATGAAGGATCCGGCGATGAATCCGATCGCGCCGTGATCTCCCAGGCGAACGTCGCCGGAAGCGCGATCTCCCCGAATGCCACCCATACCGGGCGCGCGGTCTTGACGCCGTAGGACGGCGAGAACCAGCCTTCGCGCTCCTCCCAGGCGAGCTCGGGGCCGCTCGTCTTCGCGATGGAAACGCGCAAGCCGTCGGCCCAGACGAAGCCCACGGCCGTTCCGTCGTTCGGCGTCGCGGCAGCGCCCGGCGCGGCATGAAAGAAGATCTCCACCGCGTGCGCTCGCCGAGCCTCGAGGTGATCCTCGACGTGGAGAACGTGGCGCGCGCCGTCCAGAGTAAAGCGCCGCCGCACCGTCACCGGATCCGCGAGCCGCCGGTAGCCGGTATGGCCGGCCGAGACCGTCGCGCCGTGTAGCGCGCTCTCGACGCGGACGTCGATCGGCTGCGCGTCGTCGCTGAGGCCCCAGAGCGCGAGCTCCGAGGGGAAGCGGTTGATCTCCTGGCCGTCGATGCGAATCGCGTTGTGCGAGGCGGTCGAGCGGAAGCGGTTCCGCCACTCGACCGACGCCGTGTACACGTACGCCCCCGAGTCCGTGAGCAGCGGGCGGCCGAGCGCGTGCCATTCGAACGAGAGGCAGTCGTTGTGGCCGTGGCCGCCGCGCCCGCGAAAGCCGACCGGTCCCGCGTCGACGAAGAGGTACTGCCCGGGCGACCGCAGCACGAAGAATCCGGCGTCGGGGAAGACGCGAGTCGACACGTCCGTGCCGCCCGACGAAGTCGCGCCGTCGGCAGGCGCTGCGAGCAGCCGGTCGAAGCGATCGAGGGCATCGGGGCCGAGAAACCACAGCGTGTCCTGGTAGAGAGTCTGCGCGCGGCTTGCCCAGCCCGACTCGCCGAACAGGACGGCGCCGGTCGAAAGGAGGTAACGGTGATCGCGCATCTCGGTCTCGCCGAGGATCAGCGCGCGCCCGTCGTCCGCATCGCCCACGACGGGCGAGAGACCCTCCGGCGTCACATAGGCCTCGACGAACGCGAGCATCGCCCGCAGGCGATCGCGATAGGCCTTCGAGACGCTCCGGCCACCCGCTTCGGCGAGCCGCATTCCGACGAGGAAGATCTCGAGGACCAGGCGGTGGTATGGGACCGAGGCCTCGATATCGACGCCGTCGTCGTCTACCTGCGCCTGGATCTCGCGCTCGAGCAGGCGCAGACCTCCCTCGAGCCAGGCGTCCCCGTCGCGGCTCCCGGCGAAGAGGCTCCCGCAAGCGACCATGCCTAGGGCATCGGAGAGAAAGTGGTTGCCGTTCACCTCGCCGAGCTCGAGGTGCTCGGGAATCCAGAGCCCATGCGCGTAGAGCGACACCAGGACTCGTTCGAAGGTTTGGGCAGGGAGCGCGGTTGCGCCTTCGTGCGAGAGGAGATCGAGCGTCCAGATCCAGCTCGCCGCGCGGAGCGCGACGTCCATCGTACAAGCCCAGTTGACGCCGAAGCCGATCGGGTTGGCGGCGATCCAGGAATCGATCTGGGCGGCGACCTCGCGCGGCCAGCGCGGATCGCCGTCGATCGCCCAGGCGCGCCCGAGCGCCGTCAGATGCTGGCAGCGCGAGATCTCCCAGGGCACTTTGACGTCGCTCGGCCGGCCGAGCTCCGCATAGTCGATGCTCTGCGACGGCTCGACTGGCCAGCGCCGCCCCGACTTGAAGTCGAGGTGCCAATCGATCTCGGGCCCCAGGCGAACCGGTCCGGAGCCGAGAAGGTCGAGCTCGTGCGCGAGAATGCGCTCGGCGCGCTCGCGGAGGATCGCGGCTTCGCTCGCAAGTCGCGTCTCGTGCAGCGAGCGAAGCCTTGCGGCTTCGCCGGGCGCCAGAAGAAAGCCCAGCGCCGTACGCCGCTGCCAGAAGGCGGATAACGAGCTCGCGCCGAGCGCCGACGCCACGTTCGCGGCGTCGAGTGCCGCCAGCTTCGCGCGCAGGCGCCGCGCTCCGAGGCGCCGCTGGGCCTCGAGAAGCGCTCGCCGCGCCAGATAGGAAGGGGACTTGCCGGCAGCGCGACGCGCCAGCTCGACGAGCCTCACGCCGCGCGCACCTCGCGCTTGCCGTCGATCCAGCGATCGAACCAGGCGACGGCGTTGTAAAAGGTCCACACGTAGAGGGCGAAGTCGGAGCTCCCCTCGCGGTGCCGGCGCAACATGTCGAGCACCTTCTGCCGATCCGCCGGAAAGCGATCGAAGAAGCGCGTGGCGCGAAGCTCGGACTCCACGGCGCGACCGAACTCGCCGCGCAGCCAGAGGTGCATCGGCGCACCGAAGCCGACCTTGGGGCGGTCGATGATGTTGTCCGGGATGAGGCCGCGCACGGCCTTCTTCAGGAGCGCCTTCGAGATACCGTCCCAGACCTTGGCCTCCTGCGGCACGTTCATCGTGAACTCGACGAGCTTGTAGTCGAGGAACGGATCGCGCGGCTCGATCGAGACCGACATGCCGATCTTGTCGAGCCGCATGAGGAGTAGCTCGGGCAGGCGAAGCTTGAACTCCGAGTAGATCATCCGCGTCAGCGCGTCCGAGCCCGGAGCCCGCTCGTCGAGCCGGTCGAAGAACGAGCGCACCACTTCGAAGGTATCCGGCAGCAGATAGCGCTCCGGCAAGAGCCCCGACGCGATCATGTCCGACGGAGGCCGCAGCGCCTCGAGGCGTCGCGTGTCGATCAGCCGGCGCTTGCGCGATTCGGGGAAGACGGTGGCCCCGCTCCAGAAGGGCTCGCGATCGAGGCCGGCGCGGACGACGAGGTCGAGATACGTGTCGTGCCGGTCGTGGACGCCCGCCAGAAGGTCGACGGCGCGGCTCGCGATCCGCCGCATCGAGCTCGGCACGCGGCGATACGGCGTCCAGTAGCGCTGGATCATGTCGAGGTAGCCCATGTAGGAGCGGTAGCCGCAGAACTGCTCGTCGCTGCCCTCGCCGATCTGCACGACGATCGTCCCCGAGTCGCGCACGAGCTTCGAGACGAAGTAGAGCGGGATGCAGACCCAGTCGGCGATCGGCTCGTCTTGCGAGTAGACGAGCTGCGGCAAGTAGCGGCGCATCGCCGCCTCGTCGATCAGGATCTCGCGATGGTCCGTTCCGAAGAGCTGCGAGACCTGCCGCGCGTAGTCGAGCTCGTTCGACTCCGGGTGATCGGAGAAGCCGACCGTGAAGGTGCGCAGCGGCTGGTCGACGTGCTTCGCCATGAGCGCGACGTTGACCGACGAGTCGATCCCGCCGGAGAGCATGACGCCGAAGGGAACGTCGGACATCATCCGCTTGGCGATTGCCTCGTCGAGGAGCTCGCGCGTGCGCTTGGCGGCGAAGTCGCGGAGCGCGTCGCCCGAGAGGCGGCGCAGCTCGCGCACGTCGTCCCGCTCCCCGGCGCCGGGCAGGGCGTCCCAGTAGCGGTCCGCGGCGAAGCGGCCCTCGAGGTCGATCGACGCGCGGTGCCCGGCAGGCATCTTGAAGATGCCGCGGAACATGGTGAGCGGCGCGGGCGTCGTCAGGAAGGAGAGGTAGTGGTAGACGGCGAGCGGCTCGACGTCCGCCTCGACGCCCGGCACGGCGAGGATCGCCTTGATCTCCGAGCCGAAGAGAAAGCGTCCTCTCGACCACGCGAAGTAGAGCGGCTTGATGCCGACCCGGTCGCGGCACAGGAGCAGGCGGCGCCGCGGGCCGTCCCACACCGCGAAGGCGAACATGCCGTCCAGGTGGTGCACGACGTCGTCGCCCCACTCCTCGTAGCCGTGCACGATCGTCTCGGTGTCGGAGTGGTCGGTGCGGAAGCGGTGGCCGGCGGCTTCGAGCTGCGGTCGCAGCTCGCCGTGGTTCCAGATCTCGCCGTTGAAGACGACCTGAACGCTGCCGTCCTCGTTCGGCATCGGCTGCATGGCCGTGTCCGAGAGGTCGACGATCGCAAGGCGGCGGAAGCCGAGCCCGGCGCGCCGATCGGCCGACGTCCACAGGCCGGCGCCGTCCGGACCGCGATGCACGAGGGCGTCGCGCATGACCGCGAGCGCGTCGCGATCGACGAGCCCGGAGTCAGCTAGGGCGAGCCAGCCGGCGATCCCACACATTAGTTCGAGCGAGGGGATCTTCCCCTCGCCCCCGTCCGGCAAAGCCGGCCGGGGCCCCCACTCCCCAGCTCGCTGCGCTCGGCCGCGCGCGAGGCGCGCGGAGTCTGCGGTCGCGCTAGTTGGCCGGGGCCCCCACTCCCCGGCTCGCCGCGCTCGGCCGCGCGCGAGGCGCGCGGAGTCTGCGGTCGCGCTGGTCGAGTCGCGCTAGCCGGCCAAGCCGGCTGGGGCCCAGCTCGCGGCGCTCGGCCGCGCGGAGTCGAATCTCGGGACATTGGCGGGGGACGTAACATTGGACGGCAACGGAAGTACACGCCCCCGACGGGGGAAACGTGTCGGCCACGGCGTGGCGCGGGCTCAGGCGTTTGCGGCCGCGCGGCGTGGGGCTTCGGCGATGGATCGCGTGCGCTCGGCCGAGCGCGCGGATCGCGCCGAAAGGTCGGCGATCACGGCCGCGAGCATCTCGTCCAGCCCGACGCGCGGAACGTACCCGACCAGCTCGCGGATCTTGGCGATGTCCGGCACGCGCCGCGGCATGTCTTCGAACCCCGCCTCGTAGGCCTGGTCGTATGGCACCTTGACGATCGGCGAGCTCGAAGCGGTCATCGCCTTCACCTTGCGGGCGAGCTCCTCGATCGTGATCTCGGCGCCGTGGCCGATGTTGAACACCTGGCCGACGGCCTGAGGCTCGCACGCGAGGGCGATCATGCCGCGCACGACGTCGCCCACGTAGGTGAAGCTTCGGGACTGGCTACCGTCGCCGTAGACCGTGATCGGCTCGCCGCGAAGCGCTTGATCGACGAAGCGAGGCACGACCATTCCGTAGCGGCCCGTCTGCCGCGGCCCGATCGTGTTGAAGAGGCGTACGATCACGACGGGAAGGCCTCTCTCCTTGTGGTGCGCGAGTGCCAGGAACTCGTCCATCGCCTTGCTGCAGGCATAGGCCCAGCGATGCTTGGTCGTCGGGCCGAGGACGAGATCGGCGTCTTCGCGGAAGGGCACGCGGGAGTTCTTGCCGTACACCTCCGACGTGGACGCGATCACGACGAGCTTGCGCTTCTTCGCGGCGTGCTTGAGGACGACCTCGGTCCCTCGGACGTTGGTCTCGATCGTATGCACCGGCGATTCGACGATGAGGCGTACGCCGACGGCTGCGGCGAGATGAAAGACGACGTCGCTCCGGTCGATGAGCTCGGCGAGGAGCGGCTCGTTCATGACGGAGCCGACGTTGTAGCGAAACCCGTCGCGGCCCCTGACGTGGTCGAGGTTTTCGATCGCGCCGGTGGAGAGGTCGTCGAGGACGTCGACCTCGTTGCCGCCGTCGAGAAGCGCTTCGGCGAGGTGCGATCCGACGAAGCCCGCGCCGCCGGTGATCAAGGCTCGCATTCGTACCCCCTCCTCGTGCGTGCGGCCAAGACGCCTGGCCACGACGCGGCTGCGCGCTCGTTTGGCGTCGCACACCGATCGGGTGTTTTCAAGCGCGAAATGCGACGCGCCGGAGCGATCCGCGTTCTTGACGGTCGCTCTGGTGTCCCTAGCGCCCGAGAAAGCGGCGCAGGAGCTGCGTCCAACGCCAGCTCCGCGAGGCGAAGATCGAGCTGAGCAGACGGTCGCGATCGTCGCGTTGCTCGCGCAGCTCGTCCCGGTTCGCTTCGGCCTCGGCGAGGCGCCATTCGAGCCGCGCTACCTCGCGCTCGAGCCGAGCGCGGACCTTCGTGGCGAGCTCGAGGTCGAATCTCGCCTGCTCGAGCTCCGCGCTCAGCCGGCCCAGCGCTTCCTCGATCGGCGCGTGCTCTGCGGAAGGGGGGCCGGCGGCGGTGCTCGGCGGATCGACCTGTGGCAGTCTCTTCGCCGCGTCCGGGGCGCTCATTCTCGCTCTCGGCCAATCGTGAAGCCGTCCCTTGTCGAATTGTCAACCGCCGAGAGCCGCTGTAGGGCGCAGGACATGGCGCACGCATCCTCGGCCGATTCGCTCGCGAGCTCCGCACCGACGGTCGAGGATCGCCCGCGATCTTCGGCGACGGGAATCCTGCTCGCGTCCGCCGCGGCGCTGTGCACGGCGCTCGTGGTGTACTGGCCGACGCTTCGCGCCTCCTACGCCTACGACGACATGGACTATCTGCTCGAAGCAGCCGACGTCCTCGCCGGGCGGGGCGATTGGCTCGATGTCGCCATGCGGCCGCACCTCGAGCACCTCGCACCTCTCCTGCGCGCCGCCTTCGATGCGAACGCGCGTCTGTTCGGGGTGTGGGCCCTCCCGTTCCGCTGCCTCGTGCTCGGTGCGCACGCCGCGTCGGCGACGCTTCTCGCTCTCGTCGGACGGCGCTATGCGAGAAGCGACGCGACGTGCATCGCGATCGCCGTCGCCTACGTCCTGCCCGCCGGCTTCTCCTCGGTGCCGGTATGGCTGCTCGCGGGATCGACCGTTCCCCTCGGTCTCCTCGGTGCCAACGCGGCCCTGTGCGCCGTCGCGTGGCAGGAGAAGCTCGGGCGCCCGCGCGCGCTCGCTCTTGCCTGGCTCGGTTGGGCGATTCTGCTCGCCTCCGACAGCGCGCTCGCGCCACTCGCGCTCGGCCCGATCCTGCTCGACGAGCTCGAGCGACGGCGGCTCGGCGATCGCCGACTCGTGAGCGGGTTCGCGCTCGGGACGGTTTTCGCTTTCGGCGTCTGGATCTGGCTCTCTGCGGCTCTCTATCGGGAGCTCCATGGAGAGTCGCTTGCCCTCGAACCGTCCGGCGCCTTCGGCCGCGACGCATTCCTGCTCGCGGTCGCGCCCTATCGGCTCTTCTTTCCCGGCTCGCGGCTCGCGCTACCCGGAGCGTCGGAGGCGCGGCTGTTCGCGACCGGACTCGTCTTCGGGCTGTCCGTGGCTTCCGCGATCACCGGGGCGCTCGCGATGCTGCTCCGGGGCGAGCGAAGCGCCCTGCTGCGCACCGCAGCGATCGCGGCCACGGGGCCGCTTGGCTACGTCGCCCTCGTCGGCCTCGGCCGCGGGGTCTACACCTACGGCGGCCTCTACGACGCCGATCGCTACTTCTTCCCGCTCGGTATCCCCGTCGCGCTTCTCGTCGGAGCGGCGAGCGAAGCCCTGCTCGCACGGCTCCGGACGGTGCCGAAGCGGGTTCGGGTCGCGGTGCTGGGCGCCTGCGTCGTTTTCGCGCTCGCCGAGCTCGGCGCGCACGTCCTGGCGCTCCGCCAGCGGATCCCTCTCTGGATCTTCGCCGCGCACGAGCGACGCTTCACCCAGCTCGCCAAGCTCGCCGCCATGCTCGACGAAGCCGGCGGGCGCGCGATCGCGCTCGACGGCGCGCCCCTCGAGGTGCCCGACTCAGCGATCGGGTTCCCCGACGTGCACAACCAACGCATCACGATGCGCATGGTCAAGTATATGATCGGCGAAGCGGATTCGGCATTCCGGGTCGGTCCGCGGGTCGTCCGAGAGCGCGACCAGGCGCTCTTGAACCCCGTCCTGGAGAGCTGGGCGCGCGCGATCGGCGAGCCGACGCCCTATCTCTACGTCGAGAACGGCGAGCTCGTGAACGCGCGCGAAGCGGGGTTCGCCGATTTTCGCGTACGCAGCCATGCGGAGAAGATCGTGTCAGGGTTCGAGGACTACGGGCGCGTGAGCCGCTGGATGGCGAAGCATGGCGAGCTCTCGCTCGAGCTCGCTTCGGACCACCTGCATCTCCTCCTGCACGTCCCGATCGATGACCTGCGGCGAGCCGAGCCGGACGCGCCGCCGTTCAAGCTGCGCGCCTCGCTCGTGGACGAAGCGAGCGGGGAGTCGGTCGATCTCGGAGAGGTCGAAGTCACACGAGGCGCCATTCAGGCGTATCGGCTGGACGTCCCGCCAGAGTTCTTTGCCGCCCACGGCAATGGGAGCGTCCGCCTCTTGCTCGATTCGAGCCGCGACTTCGACACCGCCGTGGTCCTACCTGGGACTCCGCCCGGCCCGCTGCGCTCGGCCGAGGTCTTCTACGCCGGCTTCGGGAGTTGAGGGCCGGCGCCGGCGCGCCGGGTTTCAGTGCATCTCGCTGATGCCGATCACTACCTGGTCCTTGGTTTGCAGCTCGCAGATGCCACGCACGTGGCTCTTCGAGGCGTCGATCTTGAAGATGCCCGCGGCCTGCTGCGTGTAGACGGAGAACGTACATTGCCGGTCGGGCTGGAGCGTCTTGTTGAAGCAGTTGTTGAAGCCGAGCACGTTCCCGCCATCGCCGTCGATCATTCTCGACGAAAGCACCTTGACCGGCGTCGAGCCGACGTTCAGGAGCGTGCAGAGAATCGCCTCGGCGTCCTCGCTCCACAGGCGTCCGCTGGCAATGGTCGCGGCCGCCGAGGCGCGCGGGCTCCCGAGACCGAGGACTGCGGCAGTGGCGATCAGAAACGCAAGGCGCCTCCCCACCATGGCGTAACGTCTCGAGCGCATTGCCGGCCGGACGGCGGCTTCGGCGAGCGGAATGAAAGCGTGCATTTTCGGGGCTCTCCTTTCGTTGCCCGTCGCCAGGCGACGAGCCTTCCTGCAGCCCAGGCGTTCCATCGGAGTGAACGGCGTTCCATCGGCGGTCCGGCCCTTTCGCGAGGGGGGCGGACGGTTGGGCCCGGAAGGCGAGAACCGCCCGTTTTCCCGAGCGGAAGCGTTGCCTTACCCGACGAGGGATGCGACTTTGCCGCGAGGCTTTGGCGGGGAAAGCCGATGCGTCGTACGCTCGTAGCGAATCTTTTCGCGGTCGCATCGCTCGCCGGCGAAGCTCCCGCAGCCGGGGCTGCGCCCGGGCGCGTGTAGCGGGGGCGGCAGAGACCTCGTGCTCGTCGCCGGAGTCGTGGCGTCGGTCGTCTCGATTCATCGCGTCGCGGCACGCAACGGACGTGCGGTCGCGCTCGAGGAAGCGCGCTTCGTCGCCGACTTCGGGCTCGTCGGCGATTGGCGCTCGCGCAGCCGGCGCGGCCGGCAAATCAGCCTCGTCGAGGCGGAAGCAATGGAGGCCATGGCTTTGGTGCTCGGAGTCGAAGGGATTCCGCCTGGCGCCTCACGGCGGCAGGTTCTGGTCCGCGGCATCGCGCTCGGCGAAGCGATCGGCCGCCGGCTTCGGCTCGGGGAGATCGTCGTCCAGGTCGACGAGCCGTGCACTCCATGCGCCAACATGGACCGGCAGATGGGCGCCGGCGCGCGCCTGGCGATGGCCGGCTGCGGCGGTGTGGTCGGGCGGGTCGTCGAGGGCGGGCTCGTGCGCCCCGGCGACGCGATCGAGGTAGACCCGTAGCCCGAAGCGTCTGCCGTGGGATGACCACATGACATCTCGCCTGTGGCGACGAGGACTGCTGCTCGCGCTCTCGTCGGCGTTGCCGCTGGTCGCCGGCGTCGCCGGCGCGCTGGCGCAGGCCGGGGTGGACGGAGTCTCGCCGCCGCCGATCTTCGATGAGCAGCCGATCGGGGAGCCTCCGGCCGCTTCGGAGATCCGGCCGCTCACGGATGCGGTACCGCTGTGGGGAGCGAAGTTGCGCGACCGCGGGGTCGATCTGCCGCTGCCGTTCGGCCTCGGCCTGACGTACACCTACATCAGCCAGAATACGCAGGTTTCCCAGGTTCAGATCCAGGGGAAGCCGGTCGGCCTCACCATTCCGGACTCGAAGACGACTTCACATACTCTCGCCTTTCGCGCCGACGTCTGGGTGCTGCCGCTGCTGAACGTATACGGACTATTCGGCTACACCGGGGGCAAGACCAAGCCGGTGATCCGGTTGCCCAACGGGACCTCGATCGGCGATACCGTCAATTACAGCCGCGCGATGTATGGCGGTGGCGCGACGCTGGCCGGCGGGTACAAGGCGTACTTCGTCACCCTCGACGCGAACTACACGACCGGCGCGATCCAGGCGGAAAAGGGCCAGGTTGGCGATCGAGATCTCTACTCGCTCACGTTCACCCCGCGTGCCGGGGCGATCTTCAGCTCGGGGGAGCTGGGGACCGGGAGCCTCTGGATCGGTGGCATGTACATGGACTTCGCCCAGGAGGTCCGTGGCTCGGTGGGCCTCGCCGGCGCCGACGTACCGAACGGCGTCGATCGAGACGACATCACGTACAGCGTACGCATCAAGGCCAAAGATCCTTGGAACCTGCTACTCGGCGGCGCTTGGGATCTGAGCAAGCGCTGGTCGATCATCTTCGAGGTCGGCGGCGTGCTCGATCGCTTCCAGGCAACCGGGTCGGCGATGTTTCGCTTCTGAGCGGCGCTGACGCCGGCCGACTCGTGCGTCGGCCGGCGTCGCGCGAGGGCTCACTCGCCCGGGGGCGGTGGCATGGTCATCGATACGATCGGCCTATCCGCGGGCGCGAGGCTCACGAAGACGACCTCGAGGCCGCCGCCGTTGTTGTCCGGGAACTTGGGCTCGAGCTTGGTCTGGTCCGGAGCGCACAGGTACCGGAGGGTCGGGCTCGTGTTCTGGTTGCAGAAGTCGGGGTTGGCCGCCTTGAACCCCTGTACGTCATGCTGGAGCCCTGTCCATAGGTCGGTCACCGTCGCGTTGTATTCGATGAGCCGGTACTTGAAGACCGGTGTGTCCGAGGCGTTCGGGTAGACCGAGATGTCGCAGTAGTCGATGGGTGCTCCGTCCCTCCAGAACGAGAACGTGATGGGCTGCGCCTGGTCCCTGAGATCGATGGGTCTGCCGCAGACGGTGGCATGGTTCCAGCCCTTGGGCAGGCTCAAACGGTACTGCTCGTAGGGATCGAACGACTCGCGGTTCAGCAAAGCGCTCAACCCGCCGACGTCGATGATCGCGCCGCTCGCCAGGTCCTGATAGTTGCCCCACTGGTCGTCGATCGAGAACGAATAGCCGCTCTTCGCCCTCATTCCGACCATCTTCGCCTTGATGAAGGGGATGAAGGGATTGAGGTTGAAGGGGCTGTCGAAGGGCGCCCAGTAGTGCAGGAACTTGTTCCACTGGTACTGCAGGGTCGTCTTTCCATCGCCCCAGGGGACGCTGCGCAGCACGGCTTGAACGGTTTCCGGCTGCTGTCCTCCCTGGGGGCCGGACGTATAGCCGACGATCTGGGCTAGGATGCAGTATTTGTTGAAGTCGCCAGTATACGTTTTACATTGATCCTTGGCGTAAGCGTCGTTGGTGTAGATGTTCCATAGATACTTCACGCTCGCCTGAAAGGCGCTGCAGAACTTTGGCTTGTCGAAGGCGGGATTGTCGCTCGGCCAAGACGTGATCTGGTTGATGTTGGCGCAGGGGGTCTCCTCGATCCAGGGCTTCCAGCGCGCATACGTGTCCGCCAAGGCCGGATTGGTAGTTCCACCGCCGGCCTTGGCCGTGGTGTTGCTGATGCTGTAGTTCACCAGATTGCAGCACGAGAGATACGTGCCGGACTCGTTCGGGCAACAAAGGCCCGAGAGGTGGTTGCAGTCAGGCCACTCTTTGGCGGTGCACGCCGCCGGCGTGCCCGCGTCAGCCGTTGGCTTGTACAAGCTGGAGAGGTTCCCCCCAAGGGATTCCGCCAGGATCTTGTACCCGCTCGGGACGTGCAGATAGCGCTTCGGCAATAGATCGCTGAACTTGTTGTTCGGCCAGTTCTTTTCGGTGTAGGCCGCGTAGAGCTGCCATTTGGCCTTCGGGTTCTCGATGAACTCCTTCATGCGCTTCAGGATGGCGCGGATCGGGAGCGTCGTGCCCATGTACTTGGTCGCACCCGTGTCATCGAGTCCCATCACCGCCGGGAAAAAGGCATCGTCGACGTAAGACACGTCGATGTCCAGGAACGGAACGCCTCTCGGATCGTCCTGGTTGGGCCAGGTCCCCGACTTGTTGGTTCCGCTCCAATCCTTGGAGAACGCCGTGTATTCGGTGATCTGCGCGGGTGAATCCTCCCAGAAAGCCGCATTGGCGAGGCCCGTGTAGCAGGACCCCGCCGGCTCGGCGGGACATGGATTCGGAGGCTGCTGCGCGTCGATCTTGACGATCACGGCCGGATCCCCGACCCGCGTTTCCAGCGTTCGCGGGTTGACGGCGAAGATGAAGACGCGTCCGGACTGGTACCACCGGAAGGGCATGACCCCGTTCTTCGGGATGTTCACCACGACCGTCCCGCCAGGGGGGATCCCCTTGTCCAGCCCGCCCTTGTTGACGTACAGCCGCTGAGTTCTCTTGTCTTCCTTGTCGCCGCCGTTCGATGCGACCGGCACCTGGATGACCGGCCAGATGGTGAGCGCGGGATCGTCGTTCTTGATCTTCAGATACCGCTGAAAAGGATCCGCGGCGGCGGCCGACACCCTGGCATCGGCCAGAGCCAAGAGCGAGAGAAGAACCGTCACGTAGCGCAGCTTCGTCATCTTTCTATCCTTCGTCGGGATGGTCCCCGCGCTCGGCGCGGTCGATTCGCGCACTTCTGTCTTTGATAGCCCGCGGCCCGCCCGGCTGACAAGTCGGATTCTCGGCTCCACAGACCCGTGGCGCAGTGGCGACTGAGGCTCGCGAAGCGAGGAAAGGAGGGGGCGCCTGCCAATCCAGGCGGCAAAGACGAGCGCAGCGTTCCTGCCATGGGTCGCCGCACCGCGTGACGCTGGCGACGGCCGACTCGTGCGTCGGCCGTCGCCGCTCGAGGGCTCACTCGCCCGGGGGCGGTGGCATGGTCATCGATACGATCGGCCTTTGCGCGGGCGCGAGGCTCACGAAGACGACCTCGAGACCGGCGCCGTTGTTGTCCGGGAACTTGGGCTCGAGCTTGGTCTGGTCGGGAGAGCAGATGTAGCGGAGGGTCGGGCTCGTGTTTTGGGTGCAGAAGTCCGGGTTTGCCGTCTTGAAGCCCTGGACTTCATGCTGGAGCCCAGTCCATTGATCGGTCACCGTCGCGCTGTACTCGATGAGTCGGTACTTGATGACCGGTGTGTCGCTCGCATTTGGGTAAACCGCGATGTCACAGTAGTCGATGGGCTTGCCGTTCTTCCAGAACGAGAACGTGAGGGTCTGAGCTTGGTCCTTCAGATCGTAGGGCCTGCCGCAGATGGTGGCATGGTTCCATCCCTTGGGTAGGCTCAAGCGGTACTGCTCGTAGGGATCGAACGATTCGCGGTTCGGCAATTCACTCAACCCGCCGATGTCGATGATCGCGCCGCTCGCCAGGTCCTGATAGTTGCCCCACTGATCGTCGATCGAGAACGAGTAGCCGCTCTTCGCTCGCATTCCGACCATCTTCGCCTTGATGAAGGGGATGAATGGATTCAGGTTGAAGATGCTGTCGAAGGGCGCCCAGTAGTGCAGGAACTTGTCCCACTGGTACTGCAGGGTCGGCTTGCCATCCCCCCAGGGTACGTTGCGCAGGACGGCCTGTACGGTTTGGGGTTGCTGTCCGCCCTCGGGGCCCGACGTATAGCCGACGATCTGGGCGAGGATGCAGTACTTGTGGAAGTCGCCCGTTAGCGTCTTGCATTGATCTTTGGCGTACGCGTCGTTCGTGTAGATGTTCCAGAGGTACTTGACGCTCGCCTGAAAGGCGTTGCAGAACTTAGGCTTGTCGAAGGCGGGATCGTCGCTCGGCCACGACGTGATCTGGTTGATGTTCGCGCACGGGGTCCCCTCGATCCACGGCTGCCAGCGCGCATAGGTGTCCGCCAATGCCGGATTCGTACCACCGTCGCCCCTCTTGGTGGTGTTGTCGATGCTGTAGTTCACCAGACCGCAGCAGGCGAGATAGTCGCCGTTCTGCACGGGGCAACAAAGGCCCGAGAGGTTGTTGCATGCGGGCCACGCCTTGTCTGTGCACTCCGCTGGCGGATTGCCATCGGGCGTCGCCTTGTACAGGCTGGACAGGTTCCCGCCGAGCGATTCTTTCAGGATCTTGAAGCCGCTCGGAACGCGCAGATAGCGCTTCGGCAAGAGATCGTGGAACTTGTTGTTCGGCCAGTTCTTCTCGGAGTAGGCCGCGTAGAGCTGCCATTTCGCCTTCGGGTTCTCGACGAACTCCTTCATGCGCTTCAAGATGGCGCGAACCGGGAGCGTCGTACCCATGTACTTGGTCGCCCCCGTGTCATCGAGGCCCATCACGGCCGGGAAAAAGGCGTCGTCGACGTAGGAAACGTCGATGTCCAGGAACGGCACGCCTCTAGGATCGTCCTGGTTGGGCCACTCTCCCGACTTGTTGGTGCCGCTCCAATCTTTCGAAAAGACCGTGTATTCGGTGATCTGCGCGGGCGCGTCCTCCCAGAAAGCGGCCCCGGCGATGGCCGTGTAGCAGGATCCCGCCGGCTCGCCGGGACATAGGTTGGGAGGCTGCTGGGGATCGACCTTCGCGATCTGCGCCGGGTCCCCGACGCGCGTTTCCAGCGTTCGCGGGTTCACGGCGAAAATGAACACACGCCCGGACTTGTACCAGCGGAAGGGCGTGACTCCATTCTTCGGGATGTTCACCGTCACCATCCCGCCAGGCGGAATGCCTTTGTCCGCCCCCCCCTTGCTGATGTAGAGCCTCTGATCTCTCGTATCCGTTGCGCCCCCGCCGTTCGCATCCAACGGCACCTGGATGACCGGCCAGATGGTGAGCATGGGGTCGTCGTTCTTGATCTTCAGATACCGCTGAAACGGATCCGCGGCGCCGGCCGATTCGCGGGCATCGGCCAGAGCCAGGAACGAAAGAAGAACGAGCACGTAGCGCAGCTGCGTCATTTGACTCCCTCTTGCGATGCGGCTCGCGAACCGCGCGAGTCTCTCTGGTGATAGCCCCGGGCTCGCCCGGCTGACAAGCTCATTCTCGCCTGGAATGAGCTCGAGGGTCCGTCAACCGGGGCGGCGGACGATCTCCACCTCCGGCGCACCCGCGCCGCCGAGGAGCCCGCGGTAGCGCAGGAGGACGTGCGGCGCCTCCGCCGCGATCCAGTACGTGGTCTCGCCCGCGAACCAGACCTCGCCTCCCGCTTCGGCGTGGTGGCGCCACACCTCGGGCACGTCGATCGCCTTCGCCGACTCGCGGACATCGAGGCCGACCTTGACGCGGAAGGCGCGCTCGGAGCGGCCGCGCACGTCGATCGTCTCCTCGCCGTCGAGGTAGGCGTACATCGGGATCGCCATCCGGGTCTCGCTCCAGAGGAAGAACCGTACGAGCTTCGCTTGGCCGAACGGGAAACCGGACATGGCGAGGCCGAGACAGGCGTCGGCGTAGGTGTTGGCGGGGAAGCGACGTTTCCTCGCCGACCACTTGTCGTGGAACTCGTCGTCCTCGAAGTCGATCCACTCCTCGCGCGTGCGCTCGCCCGAGGGCGAGAGATCGACCGTGCCGTAGGCGAGATTGCGCAAGCGGCCGTCCAGGAGGCGGAACTTGCAGCGCGTCGCGCGCTCGCGACCGTCCTCGGCACGGTCGACGGTCTGCGCGTCGAGGAAGCGGTGCCCCGAGTCGTCCTTCAAATATGCAAGCCCGCTCATGCCCGGCAGTGTGTAGTAGGCGCGCGTGTCGCGGCCCGGCTTCACGACGCGCAGGCGATAGAGCGGCTCGGTCGACTCGAAGTCCTCGAGCTTGGGATCGACGAACGAATCCATGCCCGCGGCGCGGATGATGACGTCGCCCGGCCGCACCTCCGACGGCGGCGCCGGCGTCTTGACCAGGACGTCGGGCGCGACCGCGATCGCGGCGCGACCGTCGGCGAGCGTCACCGGACGGTCGAGCCGTGCGATCACCTCCCAGCTCTCCGCGCCGGCGATCCGCGACGGATCCTCGAGCGGTCCCGGCAGCCGCAGCAGCAGGCGCTCGTCCCCGTCGCGCAGGGCGACGAAGTCCGCCCCCGCCGAGTCGCGCCCCACCTCGTCGACGTGCGCGACGAACCGCACGCGCTTTCCGGCGAGCGTCATGTCCGGATCGTCGAGCCGCAGATCCTCGCCGTGCGCCTTTGCGACCCAGGCGAGCTCGAGCGGCACGATTCCGGCCTTCGGCTCGGGCGCCTTGGCGGCAAGCGCTCGCAGCGGGCCGCCCCCGAGCGAGATCACGAGCGCGCCCACGACGCCAGCCAAGCCCGCCCACCCCCGGCCGCGGGCCCTCGAACGGAACATCACGTCGGGATCCCGGCGAGCTCCCGCATCACGATGCGATCGAGGCGGACGTGCGCCGGCGTCGAGAGCGCGTACAGCACGGCGTCGACCACGTCGTCGATCGGCATCATCTGGGGCGCGCCGGTCCAGCGCATGATCTGCTGCGCCATGTCCATCGTCGTCTGGCGGCTCGTCTGGCCGCCGCCTTCGGTGCCGGCGGTGTTGCCGATCTGCAGCTCGGTGAAGCGCACGCCGGAGAGCCCGTACTCGCCGCGCATCGCGTCCAGAAAGTGCGCCAGGCCCGCTTTGGTCGCCGAGTAGACCGCGAGATAGGGGATCGCGAGCTCGCCCGCGGTCGACGTGAAGTGAAGGACGTGGCCTTGCTTGCGCGGCAGCATGTGGGCGAGGGCGTGCTGGGTGATCCGAATCGCGCCGCCGAGGTTGGTCTCGATCATCGTGCGCCAGCTCTCCTCGGCCTGGCTCGCGAACGGCTCTAGCCACAGCGTCGCCGCGGTGTTGATGACGGCGTCGATGCCGTCCGCATCGCGCGCGACGTCGGCGAACAGTCCGCTTACGCTCGCGCCGTCGCGAATGTCGCACTCATAAGCCGTCGCGCGGCCTCCGGCCGCGCGAATCGCCGCGACGTGCTCGGCGAGCCGATCGGCGCGGCGAGCGGCGAGCCGCACGTCGGCTCCGACGGAGCCGAGTCGGCGCGCGAGCGCGGCACCGATTCCCACCGAAGCGCCGGTGACGAGTATCGTCCTACCCGCAACGGCGCTCGCGAGGCTGCCCGGATCACTCGACATGCGAAGGGGGGCTACCCTACGCGCATCCCGCGGGCGCCGGCAAGCACGCGGTGCCCTCGCGCACCGCCGACCGCGAGCACGGGTTCAGCGAACGTATCCCAGCGCTCGGAGCTGTCGCTCCCGCTCGGGATCGACTACCGGCGGTGGCGTCGGGTTCTTCGGCCGGGGCGCGGCGGCGTACGCTTCCAGGTTCGCTCGCAGCGCCGCCGCCTCGCGCGCCTCGCCCACGGACCGTCGCTCTTCGGGATCCGTCGTCAAGTTCCAGAGGAAGGTCTCCTCGCTGCCGTTGCCCACGCGACGCAGCATCTTCCACGGCCCGTCGTAGCCGACGGTCACGCGATTGCCGGCGAAGTCGATGTCCTCGAGCCACACGGGGTGCGGCTGATCGACGGGGACGGACGCGACGCCGTCGGGGAGGGGCAGCACGGCGCCTTCGAGGACGGTTGCGAAGAGCGCCAGCGTGGAGACCCGGCGCTCGATCCGCTTTCCGGCGTCTCGATTGCTCGGATACTTGACGATCAGGGGGACGTGGATGAGCGGCTCGTAGGGTACGCTACCGTGTCCCGCGAGGCCGTGCTCGCCGATGAATTCCCCGTGGTCGGCAGTGACGATGATGAGCGACTTGTCGTATCGGCCGAGCTTCTTCAGCCCTTCGAAGAGCTTCCCCAACGACGCATCGGAGTATGCGACCTCGCCGTCGTACTGCGAGATGAAATGGGCGCGCATCTCCGGCGTCACCTTCTCTCCGGCGAACACGCGGCTGGTGAGGATGTCGCCGTACGATTCGATCTTCCCGGGGAAGCGAGTGTCGAAGGGCGGCGGCGGCGCGTACGGCTCGTGCGGGTCGAGGATGTTCATGAAGACGAAGCCGTGTCGGTCGCTTTCCGCGAGCCACTCGAGCGCCGAGCGCACGACGCCCTCCGCTCGGTTGTCCGGCAGCTTGTCGCCGAAGAAGGCGAAGCCGCGGCCGAACCCGAGGCTCGTGGTGAGGTAGGTCGTGTTGCCGAGGAAGGCGCCCGTGCGCCAGCCGCTCTCCGAGAGGATCTCGGCGAGCATCTTCGCCTGCGGGTTGACCGGTGTCGCGAGAATGCGGTCGCCCGCGACGCGCTCCGCGCCGTGATAGGACGGCATGAGGCCCGTGAAGAGCGAAGCGTGCGCGGGGACGGTCCAGGTGCCCGGCGTGATCGCGTCCTCGTAGGTCACGGCATCCTTTGCGAAGCGATCGAGGTTGGGCGACGTCTCGCGATCGTAGCCGTAGAGGGACAAGTTCTGCGCGCGCAGCGTGTCGACGACGATGAGGAAGATGTCCGACGCTTTCTTGTCGGGGCTCGAGCATGCCGCCAGAAGGAGCGTCGCCAGAGCGAGCGTCCCGGAGCGGGCCGCGACGCGAAGCTTCACTTCGCCCCCTCCGAGATCCGGAGGACCTGGTCGACGCGGACGTTCTCGACGACCTGCTCTTCGCCCGCTGGCCAGCGGACCGTCACTCGCTCGACGGCATCGCACGTGCCGAGGCCGAAGTGGGAGCGCTCGGCCGACTGCGAGAAGTAGTTCGCGGCGCCGTCGTTCCACCGAACCTGCGACCGACCGCACGCGCTCACCTCGATCCGGGCCCCGAGCCCTTGTCGATTCGAGCGCTCACCGACGAGCCCGACGTCCAGCCAGTGACCCGCTTCGGAGACGTTGTGGAGCAAGCGATACGGCCCGCGGTCGAAGGGGGGCGCACCCCAGCCGTTGGTGAGAAAGAGATCGAGACGCCCGTCCTCGTCGACGTCGAGGAACTGTGCGCCGACGCCGCGTCCTTCCTCGCTCGACGGCGACGCGCCGCGATCCGGAGAGACCGCGACGAAGCTCTTTCCGCCGTCTCCGAGGAGCAGGACGTTGCGCGCCCCCGCGCCGTCGCGGCCGCTGTCCACGAGATAGAGGTCGAGCCATCCGTCGTTGTCGACGTCGGCCCATGCGAGGCCCTGTCCGTTGATGCCCTTCACGACGGGCGGTAGGACGTCGGCGCGCGTGAAGGTTCCCCCCGCAGCGCCGCGCCAGAGCGCCACCCCGGTCCCGACCTGCTCCTTGAGCCCGACTCCCTGCGCATGTCGTCCGCCGTGCACGATTCCGCTCAGGTGATGGTCTCCGGCGCCGACCCAGCGGATGTGCCAGGTCGGCTTCTCTACGTCGCGCCAGACGAGGAAGCCAACCGGAAGCTCGGGCTTCTGCGCGGTATTGACGGCGGCCGTCGAGGTGCAGCGGAACCGAGCTTGGGCGGGAGCTTCCGAGCCGCAGCGGATACGGCTCGGATCGAAGGGCGAGCCGTTTTCGTAGAGCTCGATCTCGACCCCATCGGAGCTCGGATCGGCCTGCTCGAAGTCGAGCCCCGCCGGGTCGTCGCGGCCGAAGAACGTGAAGCGGACGTCTCCGTCGGGCATCTCGATCGCACCCTCCGTGAAATCCGCGCCAAAGCTCGCCGCCAGATCGAGACGTCCGTCGGCGTCGAAGTCGCCGAGCGCCATCCCCTGCACCCAGCCGCCCGGAGAGGCGAGACCGGCGTCTGCGGTCACGTCGCGAAAGCGCACGCCCTCGTCGTTGTGCAAGAGCACGAGGTTCTTCGTGCCGCCGCTCAGGAGCACGTCCGAGAAGCCGTCGCCGTCGACGTCGCCCCACGCGACGCGGGTCGCCGTCGTGTCCTCGATCCCGCTCGCGCGCGAGACGTCTTCGAAGGTTCCGTTGCCGAGGTTGCGGAAGAGCCGGTTCGGGCTCGCGCTGTTCGCGATCAGAAGGTCGAGGAATCCGTCGCGGTCGAAGTCGAGCCAGGCGACGGAGCGCGAGCGGCCGTGCGGGTCCGTGACGCCGGCCTTGGCCGCGACGTCTTCGAACCGGTTGCCGCCGAGGCCGCGGTAGAGGTGATTCGCCTTCGTGGCGAGGCCGCGCCCGGCGCCGAGGGATACGAAGAGGTCGAGCTTCCCGTCGTTGTCGAAGTCGGCGAAGCCCGCGCCGTGGTGGTCGCCGGACGGCTCGATGCCCGAGCCCGGAAGGACGTCGGTGAAGCGTCCGTGCCCGTCGCTGCGGAGGAGTACGGAGGGGTTGGCGTGGTTGCCGACGAAGAGATCGGCGTGCCCGTCACCGTCGAAATCGCCGACCGCGGCGTCGTACGTTTGCCCGCGATGCTCGACTCCCGCTTCGCGCGTGACGTCGTCGAAGCGGACTCGACCGGCGTGCTCCGCCGCGGTGTCGGCGACGCCGGGCTCTTGCTTCGCGCAAGCGGTCAGCGAAAGGGCCACGACCGCAAGAGCGCGCGCCGCGGTCGCGAGGCTGCTGCTTGCCGGGCGCGGCTTTGCTCCGCGCGCCGCCGTCACTCGACGAGCGCCGCGCTCCGCAAGCCGACCCCGAGCCGGCGTACGTCTCCGTGCCCTCCGAGGACGTGCGGAATGTACTCTCGCTCGCAGGCGATCCGGACCTGTAGCTCCTGGGCGTCCGAAGCGGGAAGCTCGAAGACGAAGGGCTTCGGATCCAGGCTCGACAGCTCGAAGCCGCCCACGCGTACGTCGTTGACGTAGATCTCACCCTGCTGATCGAGGGCGAGCCAAGCCCCCGGCCAGGAGACGAGCATCATCCGGAGGCGGCGCTTGCCGGTGTTGCGCAGGCGCAGGAAGGCCTGCTTGCGAGTCCAGCGGGTGCCGTCGAGCTCTTCGCTCCAGCCGGTGCCGATCTGGACGCCGAAGAGGTCGTTCACCCCGACCTCGAGCCAATCCTCCAGCTCGTACGGCGTGTACCATCCCGCTTTGCCGCAGCTGCGACACTCGGGCGGGGGCGTCTCGGAAAGGAGCTCCTCGCGGAACTTGCGATAGGGCTCGCCGTCCCAGATCTCCTCGAAGCTCGACTGGTTCACGTTGCCCATCACCCGCTGGCTCATGCAGCAGGGGTTCACCTCGCCCTTGTAGTTGATGACCACCGAGTCCCAGGGGTCCTGGCACCTGACCCTCGAGCACGTCGCCGGTCGCGGTGCGGGACGGCTCGGCGCGGGCGTCGCCACCGGCGAGCCGGCTTCTGCGGCTGGGCGGCGAGGCAGCTTCTGCGCGAGCGCGCTCCGCAGGGACCCGAGCCGGTGGTGCAGCTCGCGGCGCAGGCCGGCGACGAAGCCGCGCACCTCGCCGCTCCGCAGGCGCGCGAGCGCCGAGCGGGCTCGGTCGAGGTCGCGCCGGAGCGGCGCCAGGGGCTTCGGCGCGAGCGATGCCGCCCACTCGGTCCGCGGCGGTACGAGCTCTTGATAGGTCGGTGCGATCTCGAGCCGGATGCCCAGGTCCTCGGCGAGCGGCAGCGCTTCGGCGAGAAACTTCCGGGCCTGGTCGGGACATTCGAGCAGGGAGCGCAGCTCGAAGGAGCGGATCGTCTCCATGTCGAACTCGAAGAACGCGACGAGGTGCACCTCGTCCGCGCCGACCGAAGCCGCCAGGCGAACCATGTTCGGCAAGTCGTGGATGTTGTTGCTCATGCCGACCATCTGCAGGGTGACCAACGGCCGCTGCGCCCCGAGCTCCTCCTTGATCGCGCGCAAGCGGTTCAGATTGTTCACGATCTTTTCGAGCCGCGTCTTGCGGATGACCTGGAAGAGCGCCGGATCCGCAGCATCGACTGAGACGTAGATCCGGTTGACGCTCGCGTCGACGAGCAGCCGCGCCCGCTCCTCGTCGATCAGCGTGCCGTTGGTGACGATCTTGACGTTCGTCGGAGCCTCGGCGCAGCGCCGCAGGATCTTTTCGAAATCGTGGTGCAGAAACGTCTCGCCGAAGCCGTGCGCGCGGATCTCTCGCGCGCTGTCGATCAGCCCGCCGATGTGGCCCAACACGCCGAGGTCGAGATCGCCCATGACCTCGCCGTTGGCACCCTTCGGGCACATGATGCAGCGGAGGTTGCAGCGCGTCGTGGTCTCGATCTGAACGCAGATCGGGAGCGGAACGTCCGCCGAAATCACCCGCGAGAAGTCGTCGACGACTCCCGCCGCGCTGTCCGCTCGCTCGATTCCCGTCTCCGACACAAATCCCTCCACTCCATTGAGGGCGGTCTCCACACGACCGTGGGCTATGAGACGCGCGCCGTCAACTGGCAGCGGCCGTTCCGGACGGGGCGCATGAGGAAGAGTTTTCCGATCGCGCGCCGACACCCTCGGGTCGGACGCGAAACCGCCTGACCTCGACCTCGGCGAGTGTCGCGACGGCTGGATCCGCCGGCAGCTCGACCCAACAGCTCAATGTGGATGCATCCTTCTGGATTCGCTCCGGCGCGTCTCTGCTCACTGCATCGTTGATCGGATGACGCTTGCCCACGAGGTACACGTCGCGCCCGACGTTGCGCTCGGCGATGGCCCGCAGGCGTTCGGGCCCCGGGTAGTCCCAGAAGATCTCTTCGACCAATCCCGGTCGACCGTCGGTGAAAGAGACGATTTGTGTTCCGACCCCCCAATCCGTCGCGACGAAGTGGGCGTCATTGATTCGCTGCGCAGCGAATCTTCCGATCTCGCTCAACGAGGGGTCCCAGAACGGGGAGCTCACTCCGCGCCAAAGGGCTGTCTCGACGGCCGCCAGGTTGACGAGCTGGGCCCCCGCCAGGGCTAATATCAAGCCGGCAATTGAAACGTCGAGCAGACTACGTGTTCCGTCGGGTGCTCCGCGCGAGCGCATGGCCGAGAAGGTCAAGGCTACCGCCGCATATTGAAATGGTGTCCCTGCAATCCAGTGATGCATCCATGTGGATCGAGGTAGGAACTTTAGACCGATGACGATGGCGGCATACGAAAGCACGAGAGTCATCGACATTCGGTACGCCCGATTCACCCGAAACCGCAGCAAATCGACAACCGTAACCAGACCCAAGAGAAGGACGGGTAGGAGAGTCCACGGACTCCCAGAGAATGGGACCTGAAGTCCAAGGATGAACTCGGTGACCTCCCGCCCGAGCCCTAGCGCCAAGATGACTCCGACGTGCTCGATCCAGGACATCGGGTGCTGCGGCCAGGCAGGAACGTCCGCCGATATGAGGATTCCTTTCTCAAGAAAGCTCGAGATGTTCACCGCGATCAGCGGAATCGCTCCCACGATGCCTCCGATGAGCACGGCGACGCAGTGCGCGACGCTTCTTCGCTTGCCACTTCCGGCGAGGAAGAGAAGGAGGACCGGGAGCAAAACTACATTGGTGAGCTTCTCGAATAGGGAAACACCCACGATTGTGCCGAGCAAGAACGAGTTCGAAACCCGCGGAGACGATCTGGATTCTCCGGCGATCCAGACGCCGATCATCGCGAGCCGCAGGCCGAGCGCCAAAGCCACGGGACCCCAGTCGTGCCGCGACCCGAGCAGCACCATTCCATCGGAGAGAAAAAGAACTAGAAAAACCGCGATACCGATGCGGCGTAGCTGCGGGTGGGACAAGCAGACGAAAAGGGCGACTCCAAGACCCACGAGAGAGATGCCTAGAAGCCTCCAGGCTCCCAAGCTGAACCCGGCTCCCGTCCATTTCAGGTACGAACCAAAGAGGCCGGACTTGATCGCCCCATTGTAGTTCAGATTGAGCGCGGGCATGCCCCAGAGCGTCCAACAATTGAACATGGCGGGGTTGCGGCCCGTGTATGCAAACGCGGACGGGACCTGAAACAGCTCGTCGTAGTAGGCGCCCTGTGCAGTGAGGTTGGGCGTCGAGAGAGCGAGGAACACGACGGCCGCAAGCGTTCCCCACAGCAAACCTGTCGCCCTCGGTGCGGCGTCAAGGGATACCTTTGTCGCGTCAGGGCGCGGAAAAGCGCTCCTTACTCCCCGGTGGTGAGGCACTCGTCCGCCCTACCCAGATACGGAGGCGCACTTCTCGAGGTACGAGTGTTCGGCGACCGACAAGGCAGCGTCAGGGCCGACGTCCGTCAGGAAGTGCGACCCGGAGGGCGATCGCTCGCGGACGGCATCGAAAGGACGGCGCGTAGCTCCCTGGCCGCTCGCCGCGCGCCGCGGCGCACCAATGCCGCGAGCGCGGCGGAGCGCGTTGCGCCCAAGGGGACATGTGCGGCGTGCAGGCCGTGCGTGTCTTCGACCTGCCGCTCCAGCGTCGGCTGCGCGTAGTCGACCGCGCGGCCGTAGAGGTACTCGAGCTTGCGATCCCGGCGCGCGAGGAGGCCTTCGAGCGTCGCGACGTCTTGCCCGGAGAGCGTGTGGCCCTCGCGGATGTGCTCGGGGAGCGGGCGGTCGGTGTAGATCGTGATGTCGTGCGGGATCAGCGGACACGGCGGCCGCTGCTTCGTGTAGAAGTACACCGCGATCGATCGGCGGCTCGTCTCGCGCTCGTCGGGGGGCAGATCGATCCGGCGGAATCCGTGGAACGAGCGGTCGCTGGTCTCGAACAGCACGCAGCGGTTGAAGAGCGGGCTCACCGTCTTCACCTCGTTCAGCGCGGGATGCAGCCAGGGGTTCGTGTGCAGCTCGAGAGCCCCTCCCCAGGCGTCGTCCCATACGGGGTTCAGGTAGAGCAGCATGTTCAGCCGCCGATGGAGGCTCGTCGACGGATGCAGGTTGAAATCGACGTGCGGGTCGAGCTCCATTCCCTGCAGATTCTCGTGCGTGCCGCCGCCGAAGTAGCTCGGGTCGAAGAGGAGGTCGTAAACGCCCGAGATGCGCGAGAGGAACGCGAGAAAAGCTTCGGACCGAAGGCCCTGGTCGAGGCGGCTGTAGGCGGGGCCCAGGTGCGAGATCGCGGAGTGCCAGGCCTTGCCCAGCTCGCCGTACTCGTTGCGGAACGTATCCGCGTCGTACGCGGGAAACTCTCGCACGAGGCCGCGGCACAGCTCGGCGTCGAGGAAGTCGTCGATGACGACGTGCGGGAACGGCTTGGCGCTGCGAAACTCCGCATGCAGCTCGTCCGCTCGGCGAAGCACCTCGCCATCGAGAATCGAGCTGCCCGCCTCGTGCTGCATCTGGGCCTGTCCTGCGGAGTGACCGGGCGCCGTCGGTCGCGCGCGCTTCGGGTCTACACCGATCACCGGAGGCGGACAAGGTGGGCTTTCCGAGCTCGTCGGTCGTGCGCCTGGCCGGGCGGGTAGGAGGGAGCGCGCTCGCATGCACCGAGAAAACTGACGCCGCTGCGACTCTGGTATGTCAGCGGCGCGGAAGCCTTTTGACTGTACCGCCGCGACCGCATAGCAAGCCGGCATGAACTTCGGACTACAGCTTGCGGGGCAGCCCGCACGAGACTTGGTCGAGATCGCCAAGAAGGCCGAGGACTGGGGCTACTCGTCGGTCTACGTCCCCGATCACTGGGCCTACGAGCGTCCGACGGGCGGCGGCCTCGAGGAGAGCGTGCCTGCCTGGGAGGCGGTCACGATCCTCGGCGCGATCGCGGCCGCGACCTCGCGCGTCAAGGTGGGCTCTCTCGTGCTGTGCAATCTCTTCCGTCATCCCGGATCGACGGCACAGGCGACGACGACGATCGACCACCTGAGCGGGGGGCGCGCCGTGCTCGGGATCGGGACGGGATGGACGCGAGCGGAGTTCGAGATGATGGGGATGCCGTTCCCCGACATCAAGCCGCGCCTCCGCATGCTCGACGAGGCCCTGCGTGCCATCAAGGCGCTCTGGACGAACGATCGCACGACCTTCCAGGGCGAGTTCTACAATCTGAAAGACGCGATCAGCACGCCCAAGCCCGTGCAGAAACCGCATCCGCCAATCATGCTCGGCGGCAGCGGCAAGGGTCTGCTGCGGATCGCTGCGCGCGAAGCCGACATCGTCAACGTGATCTCCGATGCCGGGCGCGCGGGGACCGTTCTCGCGAGCGAGGTCGGGAAGCTCACACAGGAAGCCTTTCAGAGGAAGCTCGACTTCGTGCGCGCGGAAGCCCGCGCCGCGGGCCGCGATCCGGCGACGATCACGCTGTCGACGACGATCTTCGTGCCGATGATCACCTCTTCGACGGAGGAAGCACGCGGAATGGCGGGTGCCATGGGCGGGATGTTCGGCCTCTCGGTGGACGAGCTCCTGCGCATGCCGCTCGCCCTGATGGGAACGGCAGAGGAGTGCGCCGCGGAGCTTCGTCGCCGCTCGCGCGAGTGGGGGGTGGAGCATTTCATCTTGGGCGGACAAGGAGGCGCGAGCTTCGGCGAGCGCTTCGCTCGCGAGGTGATGCCGCTCCTCTAGTCCCGGGCCGGATCGACGCGCCGTCCGGGCGCGGTTCTCGCTCGAGGCGGGGAGCGCTCTACCTACGGCTCGTGATCCTATAGGGTTGCGCGATGGCCAAAGGAAAAGAAGCTCGAACTCTGGCGATCGACATCGGCGGCACCGGCCTCAAGATGCTGGTCCTGGACGCGCGGGGTCGACCGGTCAACGAACGGATGCGGGTCGAGACGCCCCACCCCGCGACGCCCGCCGCCGTGCTGCGCGCGCTGCGCGGTTTGATTCGCAAGCAGCCGGCCTTCGATCGAGTCTCCGTCGGCTTTCCCGGCGTAGTCGTGGACGGCGTGGTCGAGACGGCGCCGAACCTGCACCCGACGTTTCACAAGTTCGACCTCGCCAAGGCCGTGGCGCGTGCCGCCGGCAAGCCGAGCCGCGTCTGCAACGACGCGGACGTGCAGGGCCTCGGCGACGTCCGCGGCAAGGGGGTCGAGCTCGTGATCACGCTCGGCACCGGCATGGGGGCGGCGCTCTTCACGGACGGAAAGCTCGTCCCCAACCTGGAGCTGGGACACCATCCGCTGCGCGGCAAGCGGACCTACGAGGATCTCGTCGGCGTGAAGAGCCTGAACAAGGTCGGCAAGCGCCACTGGCGACGGCGGGTCTTGGAGGCAATCGCGCAGCTCGAGCCGATCTTCAACTATCGTGTGCTCTACATCGGCGGTGGAAATGCAAAGCTGCTGCACCCCGACGAGCTGCCCTCGAACGTCCGCATCATGTCGAACGAAGCGGGATTGCTCGGCGGGATCGCTCTCTGGCGTTGACGGGAGATGAGGAGAGAGCGCTGCGGACCCGGCCGCGAAGCGGCGGCGGGCTGAGCTCGCCGTCCGGAATCGCGACGCTCGCGGCGCTTGCCGCCCGGATCGGTGCGCTTGGCGTCGCGGCCGTTCTCGTCGGGACCGCGACACAGCTCGCGGGCTGTAGCGTCGCCGTGACGCACAAGCCGCCGGCGGGTCCCGTCGACGCCCCCGAGATCGCGGCCGAGATCCATTCGCGCGAGTACCGCGTTCCCCTGCGCGAGGAGAAGCTCGGCGATACGCGCCGAGCTGGCGAGGACTTCTGGGCGATCGCGGCGCGGGTCGCGGAGCAGCAGGGTGCTCGAGTCGAGCGCAGGAAGTCGTCGACGCGCTCGACGCGCGTCGAGCTCGTCGTGCTCGACACTGCGGACCAGCGCTTGCGCGCGCAGGGTTGGCTCTTGACGCGGCGTGGGCCGAAGGAGGCGCGGGGCGACATCGCGACGGCCGAGGTCGCGCTCGAGAGCCAATCGCCGGACATCCGGATCGCCGGTCGCGCGCCGATCCAGGCGGCTCCCGACCACCCTTCGACGTTGCGCTTCAAGGAAGAGGTGATCGCCGACGCAGGCCGGTCGCATGGGGCGACGACGCTGTTCGAGCTCGAAAGCACCGTTCGCAAAGCCCTGCCGCAGCGCGATCTCTCGCTCGCCGACGTCGTGTCCCTCTTCCCGGGCACGGCCCCACGCCTCGGCAACACGAGCGCCGTGCTCGAGCCCGTCGGCGGGCTGCGCATGGAGAAGCTGGAGCTCGACCTCGGCGAGGTGCGCCTCTCGCCGACGACGTCCGCGAAGGCGACTCTGATCGTTCTGCGCGACCGTGCGAGCGGCGACTTCCTCGGCGGCGAATGCGTCTTCGCCGAGAAGATCGCCGACTATGCGACCCAGTCGCCCGCCGAGCTGCAAGCCGAGCGCGCCTACTTCGGCGCGCTGCAAGGCGCGGCAGCCGACTGGATCGCCCCGGCGACGCCGGCCGGCTTGGCGGCGATCGCGTACGCTCGTACGCCGCGGTCGTGACGTTTGGCTCGAGCGTGTCGTTGTCGTGAGCCGGTGGGCGCCAGACTAGCGTTGGCGGACGCACGGACGTCGGAATCTAAGCGGCCGAATGCGCCCCCAGTCGCTCGATCGCGCCGCGAAAGCCCGCCACCGTCTCGTCGATGATCTGCGCCACGGGCTTCACCTCGTCGATGCGGCCGACGACCTGGCCGCCGAGCGCGATCGCGGCTTCCATGTCGCCGCCGAAGTAGAGGTCCATCGCGCGTGCGAAGACCTCGAAGCCGACGTGATCGTCGCGCTCGAGGCGCTCCGCGGTGGCGGTGCGCAGGCAGCGGAGCCCCGGGCGGCTGAAGCGGTTCAGGAAGACCGTGTCGGTCTCCTTGGCCGCGAGGATGGCCGCCTTCCAGTTCTGGTGCACCGGCGACTCCGCCGCCGAAACCATGCGCGAGCCCATCTGCACGCCTTCGGCACCGAGCGCGAATGCCGCCGCCATGCTCGGCCCGTCGCAGATTCCCCCGGCGGCGATCACCGGCACGGTGACGTGCGAGCAGACGAGCGGCAGAAGCACCATGGTCGCGACGTCGCGCGGGTTCTTGAAGCCGCCGCCCTCGCCGCCTTCGACGACCAGACCGTCGACGCCGGCGTCGACCGCTTTCAGGGCCGCGTCGAGCGAAGGCACGACGTGGAAGACGGTCAGGCCGGCGGCTTTTATCTGTGCCGTGTAGCGACGCGGATCGCCGGCCGAAGTGGTGACGAAGCGCACGCCCTGCTCGACGACGAAGTCGACGATGCCGGGGTCGCGCACGAAGAGCTGCGCGATGTTGACCCCGAACGGGCGATCGGTGAGCTCTCGCATCTTCCGGATCTCGCCCTTGATCACGTCGAGCTCGCCGGAGGACGTCTCGATGATACCGAGACCGCCGGCGTTCGAGACCGCGGACGCGAGCTGCGCGCGCGCGATCCAGCCCATCGGCGCTTGCACGATCGGGTACGGGACGCCGAGGAGGCGGCTGACCCTGGTGTCGATCGAGCTCACCTCACGCGCGCTCATCTCAGGCCGATCGATCGGACGGCGGCGCGAGCGGCTCGATCCAGCCCCCGCAGTCGTCGACCAGAGAGTTCGCTTCCGGGGGGCCCATCGTGCCGGACTCGTAGACGTGAACCGGCCCAACGTCGCCGAGAATCGGCGCGAGGATCGACCACGTGCCCTCGACGGCGAGCTCGCTCTGGAAGAGCGTCGCATCGCCCTTGAGCGCGTCGCCGAGAAGGCGTTCGTACGGGAGAGGCGATTCGCCGAGCGCTTTCGCGAAATCGACCGACAAGTCCACGGGCTCGGTCATCATGCCTTGCCCCGGGCGCTTCGCCTGCACGGTGATGGTCACGCCGGGATCCTGGCCCAGGCGAAACCGGATGCGGTTGGTGGACGGCGCCGGCACCCCGGGCTCGGAGAAGAGGAGGCGTGGCGGTTGGTTGAACTCGACGATCACCTCCGTCGCCTTGTGCCCGAGCGCCTTGCCCGCGCGGATCAAGAAGGGGACGCCGGCCCAGCGCCAGGAGTCGATCTCGAGGCGCAGCGCGCAGAACGTCTCCGTGTGGGATCCTGGCTTGACGCCGGGCACGTCGAGATAGCCGCGATACTGTCCCCGCACGTAGTGCTTCGGATCCACCGGCCGGATCGCCTTGAAGACGCGGTGCTGCTCCATGTGCAGAGCCTCGGCGCCGACGGAGAGCGGTGGCTCCATGGCGACGAGCGCGAGGATCTGCATGATGTGGTTCTGCACCACGTCGCGCAGGGTCCCGACGGAGTCGTAGAACGCTCCGCGATCGAGGACGCCGAACGATTCCGACATCGTGATCTGTACGTTGTTGACGTAGCGCCGGTTCCACACCGGCTCGAACATGTCGTTCGCGAAGCGCCAGACGAGGACGTCCTGCACCGGGTCTTTTCCGAGGTAGTGGTCGATGCGGAAGATCTGGTCCTCGCGCAGCAGGGCGAGAAGCTTGGCATTCAGCTCCTGCGCCGAAGCGAGATCGTGCCCGAAGGGCTTCTCGATCACGACGCGCGCGGAGTCGGTGAGCCCCGCCTCGCTCAGCTGGATGACGACTCTTTCGAAGAGCGACGGCGGGATTTCGAGGTAGAAGAGAGGCGCCTCTGAGGAGACGCGCGCGAGCACCTTCTTCAGGGCGTCGAAGGTCTCCTTCTTGCCGTAATCCCCGGCGATGAAGCTCATTCTCTGCGCGAACGGACCGAAAACCTTCTCGTCGAGCTGGACGCCCGCGCCGACGATCGATTTGCGTGCGTGCGCGCGCATCTTCTCGTCGTCCCAGTCGGTGAGAGCCACGCCGATGATCGGAATGTCGAGGATGCCGCGGGCCGCGAGCTTGTAGAGCGAGGGGAAGGTCATCTTCGTGGCGAGATCGCCCGAGGCGCCGAACAGCACGATCGCATCCGAAGGCCCCGTCGGTTCTTTGATCATGGCTTCTCCCGTCCTTGCGCGGCGCGCGCCGCGAACCGGGCGCGCTCCGTTCGAGCGATGAGGAAGCGATACGTCAGCCGCAGCCTCGCGTCGAGCGCGAGGCGCTACCCACGTCGCCTGCGGCCATGCTTTAAGCGAGCGCAGCGTGAGCTGGCTTCCCGAGAGCGCCGCCGGCGCGGCGTCGATGGATCGGGTCTTCGGTCTCCGACCGGAGCTCTACGAAGACTACCGCGCCTTCGCGGCGGTCCTCCGTACGCATTCGGGGCTCTCGCCAGAGCTCCTCGAGCTCTCTCGGCTGCGGGTCGCGCAGCTTCTCGGCGCCGGCGCGGAGCTCCACTCTCGCGCACCGGACGCACCGCCGGAGGAAAAGGTCGCGCGACTGGAGGACTGCGCGCGCGACGCGATCTTTACGCCGGTCGAGAGCGCCTGTCTCGGATTCGCGGAGAAGTTCGTGCTCGATCCGCGCGGCGCGACCGACGCCGAAGCGGCTCGCCTGGTCGACGCCTTGAGCCCGGCCGGCATGGTCGGCTTCGTCGAAGCGCTCGCGCTCTTCGACGGCTTCACGCGCTTTCGCTTGATCCTGGGCGTCGCGGACGGCGAAGGAGCCTCGCCGCCGCGCGCGCTCGACCGAGCTTCGCGACGCGCGCCGGCGTCGGGCGCCGCTCCACCTCGCCCACGCGTGCCGCGGCCGGCGGGCAGCGGCGAGGATGCGATCGCGGGCAGCGTCCTCGCGCACCAGCCGGAGCTGCTGCGCGCCTTCCTGCGTCTCTACGGGACGCTCTGGAGCCACGGTGTCCTCGATCATCCGGCAAAGGAGGTTGCGCGCCTGCGCAACGCACGCATCACCGGCTGCACCTACTGCAAGAACGTGCGCTTCGCCGAAGCGCGGCGGCAGGGCCTCGGCGAGGAGCTCGTGGACTTGATCGACGACGACTTCGCCGAGTCGCGGCTCGACGAGCGCTTGAAGGCGGTGATCCGTTTCGCCGACGTGTTCCTCGTCGACCCGGCGAGCATTCGGGCGGACGTGCGGACCGAGATCCTCCGCCACTTGACGTCGGCTCAGGTGGTCGAGCTCGCGGCCGGGCTCGCGCTTTTCATGGGCTTCTCGAAGATCGCAATCGTGCTCGGGCAGGAGCCGACCGAGATGCCGGTCACCGTCATCCCCACCCCCGAGCGGCCGGCCGGCACCTGAGCTGCCCGCCTGCCGCGCGATTTTCGGGATACAACGTTGGTCCGGCGTCGTGATAGAGAAACGCGGATGCACCGTCGTCTCTCGCTCCTCCTCCTCGCGGCGCTCGCGCTCTCGTGTGGCGACGCGACCGAGACCCCGCCGAGCGCCGTCGCCCGCTTCGAGGCGTCGTTCGCGGCGCCGCTCGACTGGGGTGACGTGCCCTTTCCGAACGACCTCTACCGCGACGAGAGCGGCGCGATCCGCCTCGGCGCGCTTCCGACGCCGCTTTCGGACGCCCCCCTCTTTGGAGCCCTGCGCGACCTCCTCGCCTCGCGCGACGGCTTCTGCGCCACGTGCAACGTCTACTTCGCGATCGACGGTCCGCTCGACGGAGGCCAGTTTTCCGCCGGCGGGCCCCCGCGTTCTCCGTCGTCGAGTGACGCGGTCCTCCTCGCCGACGTCGACCCTGCATCGCCGGAGCGTGGTCGGCTCTTCCCGCTGCGCGTCGAGTGGAGCTCCGCCACCGGAGTGCTCGCGCTTCGCCCCGAGCGCGGGATCGCGCTCCATCGCTCGCGCCGCTATGCCGCCGCGCTGACCTCGCGGCTCCGCGCCGCCGACGGCTCCGCGCTCGGCCCGAGCGCTCTCTTCCGTCGAGCGAGGAGCGGCGAGGGCGGCGACGCGACGGTCGAGCGCGTGCGCGCGGTAGTCGGGCCGGCGCTCGACGAGCTCGAGCGCGTCGGGATCCGCCGCGAGGAGGTGGTCTCGGTCGCGGCGTTCACGACGGAGGACGTGACCGCCGACGTCCTCGGCGCCCGCGCTGCCGTGCAAGGCGGGTCGCCGCTCGAGGTGTCGATCGAAGGCGTTTTCCGAGGCACGGGCATCGACGAGCTTCTCGGCTATCCGGCGGAGGATCGACCGGGGATCGACGTCCCGCCGATCCCCGGTACGGGAGGGACGCGGTCGATCGTTCACGGCTCGATCGCCGAGGTGATCCGGGGCAGCTTCTCGGCGCCGCGCATCGTCACGGGCACGGGCACCGAGATCGGCGTCGTGCGCCGCGACGCCGGCGGCGGGATCGTCGCCGGACCGCGCGAAGCCGTGCCCTTCGTCTTGACGCTGCCGGCGACGGCCGACCGGCGGAGGCTTCCGATCGCGATCGCGCACCACGGGTTCAATGCGAGCCGGGTGACGGGCTTTGCGACCGCGGAAACGGCGGCGCGAGCCGGCGTCGCGGTGCTCGCGATCGACGCCTTCCAGCACGGCGATCGGGCGGTCTCGGCGCGCGACGAGGTCAATGCGATGCGGGGCGGCATCCCCGGACCCGACGGGTTCGCGGAAACCGAGCCGCTCGACGTGTCGGCGCGCGTCTTCGGCATCCTCGGCGCGAGCCCCGGCCTCGAGGGGTTCCCCGGCTACTCGCACGCCACGCTCCTGCAGTTCGCGACGGACGTCTTCTCGACCGTGCGGCTCGTCCGCGAGGGCGAACTCGCGCGGGCGATCGAGAACCGCGTGGCCCCGTCGTCGCCGATCGGCTTCGACGTCGACCGCATCGGCTTCATTGGCAACTCGCTCGGTGCGGTGGTCGGCGCCTCGGCCCTGGTCGGCGAGCCGGACCTTCGCGCCGGCGTGCAGAACGTCCAGCCGGGGTCGGTCATCGAGACGCTCGTCGAGTCGCCGGAGTTCCGGCCTCTCGTCGAGGCGATCTTCCTGCCGCGACTCGGAGTGGAGGGGCCCTTCGACGAGATCGAGCGCCATCTCGTCTTCGATCCGATCGTGGACCTGTCTCGCTGGGTACTCGAGCCCGTCGACCCGCTCGGCTTGGCTCCCTACCTGGTGCGTGACCCGGTTCGCGCCGGCGGTGCACCCGAGATTCTCTTTCAGATCGCGGGGCTCGATGAGGTAGCGGCTCCGCTCGCGACGGTATCGATGGTCGAAGCGAGCGATGCTCCCCGCGTCACGCGCTACGATCCAGCGGCCCACGGCATGCTCGAGGTCCTCGAGCAGAGCTCGCGCTACGAGCCGCCCGCGGTGCCGCCGTTTCGGTTGCGCGATGTGGCGCTGCCGGTCCTGAATCCGCTCGTCGCGGAGCACCTCGAGATCCAGCAGTTCCTCGAAGAGGCGCTGGTGCAGGCGGTGCGAGGGGAATAGACGGGGACCGGAGGCCAGATTCCAAACGGTTTCTCCGCTATCGATACTTCCGACCTGGGTAGCGGCGCCGCACTCCCTCGAATCGACGCGGACCGCATGCTCGAGGTGCTCGAGCAGAGCTCGCGCTACGAGCCGGGACCGCCTGGATCCGCCAATTGACAACCCGCTCGTGGCGGAGCAGTGGATTTCCTCGAACGCGCCTTGGTGCAGGCCACTAGCGAGGACGGGCCTGAGGGGACTTGCCATGAGATGGTCCATCGCAACGGCGGTCGCGGCGGTCGGCGTTCTGGTATTCGCGTCACCGGGTCGCACGTACTGCGGCGATCCAGACAGCGTCCACGCGGCACGCACGATGATCGAGCAGGTGTGTGACTGCGGCCGTCTGCCGACGCACAAGGTCTACGCCGCCTGCGCCAGGGCGGTCGTCCGCAACCTCGTCGCACGTGGCGATTTGACCGAGACGTGTCGCGCGAAGGTGATGCGTTGCGCGAATCGCTCCGTGTGCGGCTCGTTGGGAGCCGTCGCGTGCCGCATCACCATCGGCGACGTCCCCTCGTGTCGCATCGTTCCATCCGAAGCGGATTGCCAGGCTCCCGAAGGAGGAACGGCCTGTGTCAGCTCCGCCAAGAGCTGTTGCGAGGGGCAGAGCCCGACGGGTTGCGCCAGCACTACACCATGCGGATCGAGCGCGTTCCCGAGCTGCGGCGGAAGTTGCCCGTCGGGCACGATCTGCCAGGCTTTCTCCATCGACGGCCAAGCCCAGTACCAGGGCTGCTACTGCACCCAGCCGACGACGCCGTGCGGTCCGGGCGCATGCAGTGAATCCGGGGGCGCCTGCCTAGCGGGTCAAGTCTGCTACGGGATCGTCGGCGGAGGCGGCAGCGAATGCGGCTGCGGCCCCGCGCCGAACAGCTGCCGGTAGGGCCTGCGCCGTCGTCGCGACCGCTTGCGCTAGACCCAAGCACCGCGCCGCAAGCCGCCCGCGAACGTAAGAACAGCTGGGCGGCAACGATGGAGCGCTCGCGTCCGCCGCGAACGTAAGTCTGGCGGACGGGAGGCGGTGGATCCTTCGCAGCCGAGCGAATCGCTTCCGAGCGCAGGCGACGAGACGAAGCGAAGCTTCGCCGAGGAGCCGCTGAGCGCGGCGCGAAGGATCCACCGCCTCCTGGCGCCAGACGGCCACAGTCTCCAAGCCTGCAAGAAAATTCCGTGCGAGCTCCGAAAACGATCGCGCGCGCCGGCGTCTGTTCCGCCCAGCATGCAGCCGCTTGCACTCTGGCTTCGCCGGAGGCGTCTGGCGAAGATCGTGGGCGGTCCAGTCGCGCCGACCACGTTCGGACTGGTCTTCGTGTCCTTCTACCGCGACCCGGCGTACTCGCTCGGCCTCGCGTCGATGGCAGCTTTCGTCCGGCAAGAAGTCGGCGACATCCGGATTCATCTGGTCCCGATCCACGAGGGCGACGAGGTCTCCAAGGTAGTCCGGATCGTAGGTGCTCTCGAGCCCGACCTGATCGGCGTCTCGGCGATGTCGCCGACCTGGTTGCCGCTCGATCCCTATCTTCGCGCCTTGAAGTGCGCGCTCCCCGGGGCACCAGTCGTCGTCGGTGGATACCAGGCAATCGTCAGCCCGGCCGAGACGATCTCGCATCCGGCCGTAGACTACGTCTGCGTGGGCGATGGGGAGCGGCCGCTCGCCGAGCTCATTCTGCGTCTGCGCGATCCGGCGGAGAACGCCGGCGCCATCCGCGGTTTGTGGGAGAAGATCCGCGGCGGAGAGGTCCGGCAGAGCTCGCCGGCGCTCGTCGAAGACCTGACCAGCTTGCCCTTTCCGGACTACCGGATCTTCGCCCGCGACGGCGACCTTCACTACATGAGCCCGCGCGGCGTGCATGCCCGGAGCCTCGTGACCGTGCCTGTCGTCACCGGCCGCGGCTGCCCTTATCGTTGCTCGTACTGCGCGAACACGATCCTCCTCGATCGCTTCAAGAAGGAGGGCGGCTTCTTGCGAAAGTACGCGCCCGAGCCGCTCGTCGCCGAGATCGCTCGCTTGCGTGACGACTACGGCGTTCAGTTCATCCAGTTCTGGGACGAGGAGTTCCTCTACGACTTCCGCTACGCCCGGCGTCTCCTCGAGCTCTACCGCGAGCGGGTAGGCCTGCCGTTCTCCCTGTTCGCCCGGAACGAGAACATGACGGACGAGATCTGCGCCGTCCTCGCTCGGGCCGGCTGCCACTCGATCTGGTTCGGCGTCGAGAGCGGCTCGGAGGCATATCGCCGCCGCTACCTGCACCGGCGAATGACCAACGCCGATCTCTGCGCGGCGGCGCGAACCGCGCACGCGCACGGGATCAAGCTGATGGGGTTCGCGATGATCGGCTTGCCCTTCGAATCGCGCGACGACGCGCGCGGGACCCTCGACCTCATCCGCGAGGTCGATCCCGAGCTCGCGATCTTCAGCCAGTTCGTGCCGCTGCCCGGCACTCCGTTGCACGAGCTCTGTCGGGAGCACGATCTCCTTCTCGCGCCGTCGACCGAGCAGCAGATGTGGCCGCTCGGGCGGCTCAACATCAAGCCGCACGAGGGCGGCATGTCGGAGGCGGAGATGAGTGCCGCGGCCGCCGACGTGATGCAGTACCTCGCCGAGCACAGCCGATTCGACGATGACTGATCTCGGGCGGCGGATGCAGACGGCCGTCGACCGGCCGGCGGATCGCTTGCTCACGGGCCGCGTCGAGATCCTGAGCGGCTCGCTCGCTTGTCGGCGCGAAGATTTCTCGCTGCGCGCGACTTGCGGCGAGCATGAGCTCCCCGTCGAGCCCTGTCCGCACCCGGCGCGGCGCTGGGACCGGGATCTCTGCGGCTTCTGGACGCTCCTGTTCGTGCAGGAGCTGCTCGACGCGGTCGAAGGCGATCTCCTGCGCGTCGACCTTCGCTGGGGAGATTCTCGGCTGGGCAGCATCCCGCTTCGCGTCTTGCCGATGGCGCGGCAGCTCGCGCTCGACTTCCCCCTGAACCTCGATACCTACGAGGTCTCGTCCGACGCGGTGCCGGAGCCGTGCGACCCGCCGCGGACGATCGTGTTCCCCGGGCTCGGTGCGGTGGGCGGCTCGTCGCTCAACCAGCTCCTGCGCGTCAAGATGCTGCGCGAGGGGTGGGCGGTCCCCGTGTACTCGGAGCCCGACGCCCCCGAGATCTGGGCCGACGTTTGCGCCGACGACCCGCCATGCTTTCGCTGGATCGACGGTCACGGCTGCTTCTCCGCGGCCTCGAGCCTCGGCCCATCCTTCGCGCGCGTGACGCTCCTCCGCGAGCCCCTCGCGAGGCTCCTCTCCGCTCTCGACTACGGCTCGCTCGTGCATCCGGACCTTCTGCCCTTCTCGTGTCTCGACGATCTGGTGGAATCCGGCGCCGCGCGTATGCACTCGCAGGCGGTCGGATTGCTCCGCTGCGCGGGTATGCACGTCGCTCCCGACCTTCCCGACGCGGATCTCTACGCGCTCGCGAAGGAGCAGCTTGATCGCGAATACGCCCTGGTCGGCGTCACCGAGCTCTTCGAAGAGAGCATCTTCCTCTTGTGCGCGCTCGCGGGTTACTCGTCGATCGGCATGTGGTGGCGCGTTCTAGCGGCGCCGCGCAGCCTTCGCCTGGAGGATCTTTCTCCGCGAATCCGGAGCCGTCTCGAACGGCTCTTCGAAGTGGACACGAGGCTCCACGACGAGAGCCGGCGGAAGCTCGTCGAGACGCTCGCGCGATTTCCCCTCGGCGGCGACTTCCCCCGCTTCAAGGCGGCCGCGAAGGCGCAACCCGATCCGCCGGCGATCTACCGCGCGTTCGAGTGTTTGCGCTGGCGACAGGAGCTGGCGGAGTCCGAGCTCCGGATCGCGCGTGCGAGGGCGGTCCATTGAGGGGGCGGAGCAAAGGCGAAACGCTTGCGTCCCTCGAGGGGCACCTGGCGTGCTCTCGCGTGCCACCGTTGGTTTGCTTCTCGGTCGGCGAATGGCGGTCGCGCCGCGAGGCCGTCCTCGCCGCCGTCGCCGCGGCGTTGCCGGTCCCGAGAGTCGCCGTTCGCAGCTCGGCGCGCTGCGAGGACCGGCCGGGCGCTTCGCTCGCGGGCTGCTTTTTGAGCTTGCTTGGAGTGGCGAGTTCCGCGGACGCTTTGGTCGTCGCCGTGGAGGCGGTCGTCGCGTCGCTCGGCGCCGATCCCGCGAATCAGGTCATCGTGCAGGCGATGGTCGAGGACGTCGCTGCAAGCGGCGTCATCCTCACGCGCGAGGCCGAAACCGGCGCGCCGTACTACGTGATCGAGTACGACACGGCGAGCGGGCGCACGGATCGCGTCACCTCCGGCGCGGCCGTCGAGCGGAGTGCCGTCCTCTACCGCAACACGCCGGCACGCTGGCTGCCCGGCGGCAGACTGGGCCGCTTCTTGCGAGCGACGCGCGAGATCGAGCGGCGCTGGCGAAGGCAGGCGCTCGAGCTCGAGGTCGCGGAGACCGCCCAGGCCGAGGTCGCGCTCCTACAGGTGCGCGCTCTGGCCGCGGAGCCGGATGGCGACGTCGCGCTTCGCGTCGGCAAGGCCCTCGAGCAGCTCGCGGAGATCGTGCGTGAGCGAAACTGCCCCCGGCCAGGGCTTGCCGGGTCGCGCACCATCCTCGGCCAAATGCCCGATTGGAATCCGGCGGAGCTGATCGGTCCGCGGCCGTCGCCGCTTGCCGCGTCGCTCTTCCGCCGGCTCGTCAGCGACAGCGTGTGGCAAGAAGCGCGCTCCGCGATGGGTTACCGTCCTGTTCCGGACGAGCCGCTCGTGCTCTTCCTTCTCGGCCGGCCCTACGTCGACGTTCGCTCGAGCTTCAACTCGTTTCTGCCCGCCGGCTTGCCCGCGCCCGCCGCGATCGCCCTGGTCGACGCGTGGCTCGGCCGCCTGCACGATCGCCCGGAGCTGCATGACAAGGTCGAGGTCGACGTCGCCCAAACCGTCCTCGACTTTGCGTTCCACGAGTCGCATCGCGCGCGCTTCGGCGGCGCGCTGTGCCCGCGCGATCTCGCCGACTATGCCGATCGCCTGGGCCGCTTGACGCGCGCGATCCTGCAGCCGGCGGGGCCGAGCTCGCTCGCGCGGGCGATGGCCGCCGTCGAGCGTCTCGAGTGGGAGAGGTCCCCGCTCGCGCACGGCGACGCGGGCGCATCCCTCGGGTACGCTCTCGAGCTTCTTCGCGCGTGTCGGGCCGACGGCACGCGCCCGTTCGCGGCGGTGGCGCGTCACGCCTTCGTCGCCGAGGCTCTTCTCCGCTCTGCCGTGGAGCGCGGCGCCTGGACGAGCGAGCGCATGCACGCCTTCAAGCGCTCGATCGAGACCGTCGCGACTTACCTCGCGCACGACCTGGCGGCGGTGGCCGCGGGCCGCCGGAGTCGCCGCGCCTTTCTCGCGCGCTACGGGCACGTCCGCCCCGGCACTTTCGACGTCACCTCGCCCCGCTACGACCAGCGCGAAGACCTGTTCGCCCATGCCGACCCGGCTCGGTTCGCCGCCTCGGGCGGTGATCGCTCCTTCACGCCGACGCCGCGCGAGCTCGAGAACCTCGATCGCCTCTGCCGGGAGAGCGAGCTCGCGCTCGGCGGTGAAGCGCTCCTGCGCCACGCGCGGCTCGCAATCGCCGGCCGCGAGCGGGCGAAGTTCCTCGTCGCACGTCATCTATCGGACGCCTTGGAGTGCCTCGCCGGATGGGCGGCTCGGGGTAACCTGGCGCGGGATACGTTGTCTTACTTGACGCTCGAGGACCTGCTCGACGAGGTGGGGGAACCCGCGTCGGAATCGCGCTCGGGCTACCTCGCCGCGCTCGCACGGGCGCGGCGGTCTCTGGACGAAGAGATGCGCCCCGTGCGTCTCGGGCCTCTGATTCGCGACGTTCGCGACCTCTACGTCCAGATCGAGCACCCCACGAGCCCGACGTTCGTCACCTCGCGCAGCGTGACGGCGCCCACGGTTCGCCTCGAGCGGCCGATGCCGGAGAGCCCCGCGGTGCGCGGGCGCCTGGTCTGCATCGAAAGCGCCGATCCCGGCTTCGACTGGATCTTCGCTGCCGGCATCGCGGGCCTGCTCACGAAGTTCGGCGGCGGGAACTCCCACATGGCGATCCGTTGCCACGAGCTCGACACGCCGGCTGCCATCGGGCTCGGCGAGAGGTGGTTCGAGCACCTCGCGCACGGCCCGGTGGCGGAGCTTCGCTGCGGCGAAAGGACGGTGCGGCCGGTATGGCCAAGCGCATCGGCCTGACGATGCGGGTCGAGGCGTCCTCGCCGCACGGCGAGGTGCGCGACTGCCTGGCACACGACTGGCGGCGTCTCCTCTCGCGCTCGAGCGGCGACGCGTCCTGGGTACCGATTCCGAGCCTAGGCGGAGAGGTCGAGCGCTTCCTCGAGACCTGGGAGATCGACGCCGTGATCCTCACGGGGGGAAACGACATCGGGAGCTGCCCGCTCCGCGACGAAACCGAGTGCCGAATCCTCGACTACTGCATCGCGCTCGACCTCCCGGTGCTCGGTGTCTGCCGCGGCCTCGAGCTCTCGCAGGTCTACTTCGGCGGCGAGCTCAGCGTCGCGCCCGAAACCCATCGGGAGGGCCGTGTGCACGAGATCGAGAGCTGTGAGGAGCGCGGCCGCCGGATGCTCGGGGGAGGGCGCTCCGTCGTTCCGTCGTTCCACGCCTTCGGCGTGCGGGTCGCCGATCTGCATCCGGAGCTCGAGGCGTGGGCCGTGAGCGAGGACGGCTTCGTCGAGGGCCTGGGCTGCCGCAGCGCCCGGCTCGTCGCCGTGCAATGGCATCCCGAGCGCTTCTTGCCGGACCCGAGTCTCGGCGAGCGGCTGCTGCGCGGGCTCTGCAATGGCTGGGACTAGTCCAACGAGGGGGCACGAGCCCCTCGCCCCATTTCGGCAAAGCCGAAACAGGGCCCCACTCCCGCGCTCCCTCCGGTCGGCCGCGCGCTGCGCGCGCGGAGATCTAGCCTTGGCTCGCGCTCCTAGATCGCACGGGTTGCGCCGGGCGCTCATCCTCGCGGCGGGCCGCGGGCATCGCCTGCGTCCGCTCACCGACGACCGCCCGAAATGCCTGGTGTGGCTCGCGGGGCAGTCGCTCATCGATTGGCAGCTCGAGGCGCTCCGCGCCGCGGGCTTCGAGGAGATCGCGATCGTCGTCGGCTATCGCGGCAACGTGATCCGCGGGCGCGGGCTCACGTACTTCGAAAACCCGGCGTGGGCGAGCTCCAGCATGGTCGCCTCGCTGCGTTGCGCGCGCGACTGGCTCGCCTCGGAGCCCTGCGTCGTCTCCTACGGCGACATCGTCTACCACCCGGAGATCGTCGAGCGTCTCGCCGCTTCGCCGTACGATCTCGCCATCGCCTACGACGTTCTCTGGCGTCCGCTCTGGGAGGCGCGCTTCGAGCGCCCCGAGGACGATGCCGAGTCGCTGCGCATCGAAGGCGGCCGCGTCGTCGAGATCGGCCGTCGCGTGCACGACCTCGGGATGCCGGCCGGGCAATACCTGGGGCTCGTCAAGCTGAGCCCGGCTGCGTGGCGGCGCGCCGAGACGTCGCTCGCACGGCTCGATGCACACGCGTTGCGGGCGATGGAGACGACGTCGCTCTTGCAGCACCTGCTGGCCGAAGGAGTCGAGGTCGGCGGCGTACCCGTCGAGGGTCGCTGGTGCGAGGTCGACTGCGAGCGAGATCTCGATCTCTACGAGTCGAGGATCGCTCGCGACGAACGCTGGACGCATGACTGGCGCTTCTGAGGCGTCCGCGCCGAAGAGCGGCGCGCCTTCAGTCGCGGGCCGCCTGGTGTGGATCACGGGCCTCGCCGCGAGCGGCAAGACGACGGTCGGCCGGCTCCTTCTCGCGCGAATGCGCGCGCGCGGCGACGTGGCCGTCCTGCTCGACGGCGATGCCCTGCGCGACGCCTTCGAGTATGACCTCGGCTACTCGCTCGAAGATCGGCGGCGCTCGGCGTGGCGCTATGCACGCTTGGCGAGGCTGCTCGCGAAGCAAGGTGTCGACGTCGTCGTCGCGACGATCTCGATGTTCGAGGAGGTGCGGCGATGGAACCGCGCCCGCAACGAGCGCTACCTCGAGGTCTATCTGCGCACGTCCGTCGAGGAGTGCGCACGGCGCGATCGGCGTGGCGTCTACGAAGGGGAGAGCGTCGTCGGCATCGACGTTTCATTCGAGGAGCCTACGGCTGCCGACGTCCTGGTCGAGGTGACGCCGCAAACAGCGCCCGAGGACGTCGTCGAGCTCATCCTCGATCACGCGCCGGTGAGCGCGGTGCGCTTCGATGGCGAAGCTTGACTGGGACTACGAGGAGGCGGCGGGCGCGTACGAGAAACGGCCCGGCTACTCTGCTGCCGTCGTCGCGGCCGGCCTCCGCCGCGCCGGGCTCTCCCGCGGAATGGATGCGTGCGACGTCGGAGCGGGCACCGCGTACTTGACCGTCCTTCTGCTCGAGCAGGGCCTGCGCGTCGTCGCGGTCGAGCCCGGGCGAGCGATGCGCCGGCTCGGTCTACAGCGGACGCGGCTCTTCCCCGGCGTGTGCTGGCTCGCCGCCCTCGGCGAGCAGAGCGCGCTCCGCGCGCAGTCCTTCGATCTCGTCGCCTTCGGCTCCTCGCTGAACGTCCTCGACGGTGCGCAGGCGGTGCGCGAGAGCGCGCGTCTGCTCCGGCCGCGCGGCTGGCTGATGTGTACCTGGAACTACCGCCGTCTCGACGATCCCCTGCAAGCGGAGATCGAGCGGGCGATTCGCGCTGCGCTGCCCGGCTACAGCCACGGCTTTCGTCGGGAAGGCGCGACCGATGCGATCGCGGCCAGCCGGCTCTTCGAGCCGGCAATCGTGATCGAAGGCGACGTCGTGCACCGTGTGGGGGTTCTCGATTGGCTCGAAGCTTGGCGCTCGCACGCGACGCTACGGCGCCAGGCGGGGGAGTGTCTGCCGCGCGTCCTCGAGCGAATTCGCGAGATCGTCGAGCGCAACGGACGCTCCTCCGTCCAGGTGCCATATGTGACGCGCCTTTGGCTCGCGCGGTGCCGATGAAGCTCGGTCGTCACCTTTGCGCGCGGGTTGCCTTCTGCTTCTTGGCCGCGTTGGGCGTGGGAACCCGCAGCGGCGCCGACGAGTACTTTCACGAGAGCTTCTCGAGCAGCCCGTTCGATCCTGCGGCCCCGCGTTGGTGCGAGCGCTACCACCACGGTCACTTTGCCGACGGGGCGGTTCGCTTCCACCGCAGCGCGGCATCACCCGACGAATGCGCCAGCGGACGGGCGGAGCGGTCGAGCCTTTCTTGCGCGACGGCGGGGTGCGAGCCGTGCGGGAGCGGAGTCGGCTCGCCGTGCGCCAAGGTCGGAGATCCGTGGGGGAACGCGGTCATCATGACGACGGCCGACCACGTCGGAACGCGGCGCTCCGTTGCGGCGCGGTTCGAAATCGAGCGCCAGCTTCCGGTCGGAGAGGCGCATCTCGGCCTCTACGCCGCTTTACACCCTCACTGCCACATGACGGTGCAGGCGATGCTCGTCCCGGATCGGCCAGCCGTCTATCACCTGAACCTGGCGGCCATCAACGAGGAAATCGGCGGTGACGCCGAGGTCTACCGCGAGTGCCGGCGAAACGTCGTGCACGCGATCTCGCCTCCGCTCGCCGCCGGGATCAAGCTCGACGAGGGCGAGGTCTATTTCTGGACGCTGCGGGTCCATCTCGACTCGCGCCAAGACATCGTGGCATCGACGTCGATCGGTGATATTGGCGGACGCGTACTCGCATCGAGCCGTCACGTGTTCACGGGAGCCCCGGCCGCCGCGGCTTGGCTCGGTGTTGCTGGGCAAGCGGCGCGCTATGCCTTCGGCGCGCAGCTCTCGCTGGCCCCGTCGCCCTCGGGCGGCGAGCCCTCGGTCCTTCTCCTCGACTTCGCAGGGCGCGCGCGGTGAGCGCGGTACGCGCCGACGGTCTGGGCAAGGCATACCGCGTCTACGAGCGGCCTCTCGACCGGATTCCGGAGTGGCTCGGCGGCGCCGCGCGGCACCGCCTTTTCTGGGCCTTGCGCGACGTCTCCTTCGCCGTGCAGGCGGGAAGCGGGTGCGGCATCATCGGCGACAACGGCGCGGGGAAGAGCACGCTGCTCGCCATTCTTGCGGGTTGCACGACGCCGAACGCGGGAGACGTCGACGTGCGCGGCCGCGTCGGCTCGATCCTCGAGCTCGGGGCCGACTTTCATGCGGAGCTGACCGGGCGCGAGAACGTCGCGATCGGCGATCGCGCGCGGCACGCCACGGCGAAGAACGGCGCGCGCGTCGAGGAGATCCTCGCCTTCTCGGAGCTCGGCGATTTCGTCGATCAGCCGGTTCGCACGTACTCGTCCGGCATGAAGCTCCGCCTCGCGTTCTCGCTCGCGACCGCCGCCGAGCCGGACGTCCTCGTCGTCGACGAGGCCCTCTCGGTCGGCGACCAGCGTTTTCGCGCGAAGTGCGTCGAGCGCATCGCCTCTTTCGTCGCGGCGGGAGGCACGCTCGTCCTCTCGTCGCACGACCTCTCGCAGGTGCGGCACCTGTGCGAGAAGGCCGTCTGGCTCGAGGCCGGGCGCATGGTCGCGTTCGGCCCCGCGGGCGACGTCTGCGACACCTATGCCGCGCGGTCGCGATCGCGCGGGATCGAAGAGCGGACGGGAAGGGCGGAGAGCGGACGGCCGCTCGTGGGCGTCGCGCGGGTCGAAGTCGTGGACGCGCGTGGGCGACCGCTCGAGCGCGTCGCGTGCGGCGGCTCGCTGACCGTGCGGATTTGGCTCGAGTGCGATCCGAGGCTCGGGATCGCGCCCGGCGTCTCCGTCGGCATCGTCCGCAGTGACGGCCTCGTCCTTCACTGCGGCTCGACGGAGATCGACGGCGCCGAGCCGCGTCGATCGAGCGCGGGGACGTTCCACGTCGCGCTGCAGTATCGCGACCTGCCGCTCGCGCCCGGCGACTATCATGTGAACCTGGCGACCATGGACAACCGGCGGCCGCTCGTCGCGTTCGAGGTGCGGGAACGTGTGGCCTTCTTCCGCGTGGTCGGCGATACGCGCGACTCCGGCTTGCTGCGCCTACGCTGCAGATGGCAGCCGTCAGCCGAGGCGCGGCTTCATCCGCCAGCGGATCGCGGCGAGCATGCCGAAGAAGATCAGCAGGAGCGCGGCCGCGGGGATCGCGACCTCGCTTAGGTCGGCGCCGCGCTCGATGATTCGCCGCGCCGCGATCTGATACCAGCGCAGGGGGAAGAATCCGCCCACCTCGCGCACGCCGTGCGGCATCAGCTCGTAGGGGAGCATCGAGCCCGAGAGCACGAACGACGGCATGATGAAGAAGACGGCGATGAACACCGCCTGCGCGGAGGTCCGGGCGAGGGCCGAGACGAAGACGCCGATCGAGAGCGTAGCGAGCATGAAGGGCAGGGTGACCGCGGCGAGAAGGATCGTGCTGCCCTTGGGCCAGAAGTCGAAGGCTAGGCCGGAGCCGACGATCGCCATGACCAGGGCCGCGTAGCCCATCGCCACGCTCGGCAGAAGCTTGCCCAGAACCACCTCGATCGGGCGCGTCGGCTGCGCGAGGAGCTGCTCGTAGGTGCCGTTCTCGCGCTCGGCGACGAGGCCGAGGCTCGCCGCGGCGAGGCACAGGTTGGTGAGCAAGAAGCCCGTCATCGCGGAGAGATAGAAGTCGCGATCGCGCAGCGTCGGGTTGAAGCGAAATTCCTGGCGGATATCGATCGGCGCCCCGGGCACCGCGGCGGAAGACGTCTCCACCCCGGCGGCTCGATCGCGCGGCGCCGCTCGCAAGCGCGAGCTCGAGGCGATCTGCGTGACGTAGGCGCCTACCCGCGCCGCGGTCAGCGGATCGGTGCCGTCGAGCAGGAGTTGCACGGCCGGCCGGCTGCGCTCGATGTCGCGGCGAAAGCTCTTCGGGATGACCACCAAGGCGACCGCGCGACCGCGCTTCAAGAGGGCGCGCCCCTGGCCATAGCCCGTGACGTAGACCGGCGGGACGAAGTAGCCGCTCGCGTCGATCTCGGCGACCAGGCGCCGCGAGGCGGCCGATTCGCTCCGGTCGAGCACGGCCCATGGGACGAGCTGCGGCTTGGTCGAGAGTGCGAAGCCGAACACGAACAGCATGATGATCGGCTGCATGACGACGTTCTGCACGACCGTGCGGTCGTGGCGCAGCAGAGCCGTCTCCTTGTAGGCGATCGCGAGAACGTTCGAGAGCGAGCGGCGAAAGCGGCTCACGGGCGCCTCCCGATCGCGCGCAGCGCGAGAAAGCCGAGGCCCGCACCCATGAGCGCGATCACGCCGATCTCGGGCGCGAGCGCGAGTGGGCCTTCGCCGCGCAGGTAGATCGCGCGGCTCACGCGGATGTAGTGCGTCGCCGGGATCAGCTCGGCGAGCCAGCGAAATCCGGTCGCCATGTTGCGCGTCGGCAGCGCGAAGCCCGAGAGCTGGATCAAGGGCGAGCTCAGAAGCACGGTCTTCGACACCGCTTCGGCGGCTGTCGCCGACGTGGCGGAGATGAGCACGCCGAGGGAAAGCGAGACCACCATGTAGAAGGTCGAGAGCACGACGAAGAAGACGACGCTTCCCGCGGGCCAGACGCCGTACAGGAGCCAGGCCGCGCCCATCATGAGCAGCACGTCGGCCGAGAACACGGCACCGAGCGGCAGGACTTTCCCGAGCAGGATCTCGATCGACGTCGCCGGCGTCACCTGCAGTTGCTCGAAGGTGCCGGCGAAGCGCTCGTTCACGACCGACACGGCGATGATCAGCGTGGTCGCGAAGCTGAGAACGAAGCCGAAGGTACCGGCGACCATGTAGGGCCGGCCGTCGAGCGTCGGGTTGAAGAGGGCGCGGCTCGCGACCGCGATCCCCGCCGGTGGGGGGCCCGGGTGCGCGGCCACCGCCGGTACGGCGCCGCCCTCGCCGGCGGCCGTGGTCGTGTCCACTGGCGGTGGCATGACGACGGCGCTCACGGCGACGTCGCGGCCCTTCAGCGAAAGCGCGGTCGCCGTCACCAGGCTGCGCACGAAGGCTTCGGAGTTGGCGGCGAGCACGACCTCGCCCGCGTCGTAGATCACCTGGATGCGCGGCGGCCGTTTGCCCGCCGCTCCCTGGAGGTCTCGTTCGAGGTCCGGCGGGATCACGATCGCGGCGCCGATCGTCCCCGAGCGCAGGGCGACGTCGATCTCTTCCCGCGTGTCGAAGCGCCGTGGGATGAACGTTCCCTGCGCCGCGAGCTCCGCGGTGATCCGCCGGCTGGTCGCGGAGTCGGCGAGATCGAGGATCCCGAGGTCGAGCCCCCTGACCTTGGTGGAGAGGATCGTGCTGAAGAGGACGAGGGCCATGAGCGGCACGGCGATCAGGATCGAGATGGTGAACGGATCGCGCAGAGTCGCGAGCGTCTCCCGCCGCATCAGGATCGCAAGGCGCCGGAAGCTCACGACGGCCCCGCCAGGTTCGATACGGCGCGGAAGACGTCGGTCATCTGCGGCTGCTCGACCGAGACGCGCAGCGACGGGTGTTTCGCGCGGAGCGCGGCGAGCTCGCGCAGCCAGGCGCGATCGAGCGCCGGTACGGCGATCTCGGTGCCGCCACGAACCTCGCTCGCGCCCGCGTGAGACGTGCCGCCCTGGCGCAGCAGGTGGGCCAAGAGCTCGGCGACCGCGGCCGGGGGCTCGTCGCTCTCGAGACGCACGCGATAGCCCGGCGAGAAGCGCCGGCGAAGATCCTCCGGAGTGCCCTCCGCCGTGACGCGTCCCGCGTCGATGAAGCACACGCGATCGCAGTAGTCGGCTTCTTCGAGGAAGTGCGTGGTGACGAACACGGTGACGCCGCCGTCCGCTTCGTCCTGGATGAGCTCCCAGAACAGCGCTCGATTGTGCACGTCGACGCCTGCCGTGGGCTCGTCGAGGAAGAGGACGCGCGGTCGATGGAGCGTGCTGAGCGCGAGCCCGGCGCGCTGGCGTACGCCGGCCGGGAGGTCTTCCGGCTGATCCGCTTCGGCCTCGGCGAGTGACAGCCGCTCGCGCAACGCGCCCCAGCGCTCTTCGAGATCGTTCCGCGACAGGCCGTAGAGCCCGGCGTAGAACTCGACGTTCTCCCGCAGCGAGAGGCCCTGGTAGAGGCTCACCTTCTGTCCCATGTAGCCGATGTGGTCGCGCACGCGCCGCGGGTCGCGGATCACGTCGATGCCGTCGACCACGATCGATCCGGCATCGGGCTGAAGGAGCCCGATGAGCATGCGGATCGTGGTGCTCTTCCCCGAGCCGTTGGCGCCGAGGAAGGCGAAGATCGAAGCGGGTGCGACGCGGATCGTGACGTCGTCGACCGCGGTGAAATTGCCGAAGCGACGCGTCAACCCCTCGGCGCGGATGATCGGCTCGTCGCTCACGGCCGGCTCGCCGGCGGCGCCGCGTCGCGCGCGATGCCGGGTCGGGCGAGCGCGAGCAGCGTCGACTCCATGTCGACCTCGAGCGGCTCCGCGAGCGCGACCGAGCTGCCGGGCAAGCGGTGCAGATCATCGAGTACGCGCTCGACTCCCGGCGTCCTGTCGCGCTCGACCTCGATCCGGGCGAACGCGCCGGTCGCGCGCGCCTCGCTCACGTATTCGAGCGACCGCGCGGCGCGGGCGATGGCGCGTGGATCGTCGCCCCAGGCGCGGTAGAGCTCGATCGGCACCGCTTCGCGCAGCTCGCGCGGGCTGCCCGTCGCGACGACCCGGCCGCCGTCGAGATAGACCAGTCGATCGCAGGACGCGATCTCGTCCAGATAGCTCGTGCTGATGATCACCAGCACCTCGTGCTTCCGCTCCTCGAGCATGGACCAGATCTCGTCCCGGGCGACGACGTCGACGCCGGCGGTCGGCTCGTCCAGGACGAGGCACGCCGGGCGCGAGAGGAGGGCGTTCGCCACGGCGAGCTTCTGCTTCATGCCGCCCGAGAGAGCGCCGGCTTGACGGTCGACGAAGGCCGCGAGCCCCGTGCGCTCGAGTAGCGGTGTGACGCGCGCCGTGAGCTCCGGCCCGCCGATGCGGTGCAGGCGCGCCGTCACCTGGAGGTTCTCGCGCACCGAGAGCTCGCGGTAGAGGCTGAAGGCTTGCGGCACGTAGCCGATGCGCTCCTTGAGGAGCGTCACGTCGCCGCGGAGGTCGTGGCCGAGGACGCTCGCCTCGGATGCTTCGACCTCGAGCAAGCCCACGATCGCGCGCAGGAGGGTCGTCTTGCCGGCGCCGTCCGGTCCGACCACGCCGGCGATCTGGGAGCCCGAGAGATCGAGATCGATGCCGCGCAGGGCGAGGCGCGAGCCGTAGCGCTTGATCAGGCCGCGGAGCCGGATCGCGGGCGTCGGGTCGCTCATCGCGCGGCCTGTGCGGTCCCCGCGGTTGGCGCGTCGCTGCGGAGGTAGACGTTCCCCTCGGTGCCCGGCTGCAGGCGCTCCGCGCCTTCGAGGATCCGCACCTTGGCCCGGTAAACTTGCCCCAGCCGATCGCTCCGGGTCTCGATCTTCTCGGGCGTGAAGTTCGCCTGGTCGGCGACGAAGCTGATCTCGCCCGGAACGCGCGAGCCCGGGGCGCTGTCGAGCTCTACGTCGACGCGGCGTCCGACGCGGACGTTCTTGACGTCCGCGACGGGTACGTAGATCTGCACGTACTTGTCGCGCGGATCGAGCACGGCGACGATCGGCGTTCCCGGCTGCGCGAGCTCGCCCGGCCAAACGAATTGCGTCTGCACGACCGTGGGTACTGCCGGGGACCGGACCTCGTACTTGGTGCGCACGACATCGAGCTCGTTGAGCTGCGCGAGGGTGAGGTCGCGCTTGCGCCGCAAAGCGTCGAGCTGGCGGCGCGCTAGCCCGAGGTTCGCTTCCTCGGCTTCGGTCCTGGCCACGATGTCGCGAGCGCGGGCGACGGCGCTCTCCGCCTGGTCGCGGCGCGCGCTGGCTTCGTCGAGAAGCTGTGCGGTGCTGGCGCCAGTGCGCGTCAAGTCTTGCTCGCGGGCGAAGGTCCGCTCGGCGAGCTTCGCCGCCGACTGCGCCTGCTCGAGCTCGGCGCGGCGCGCCTGGACGTCGCGCGGCCAGGTCGTCTCGACCAGACGGACACGCTCGTCCTGTGCCGCGATGTCCGCCTCGGTGACGGCGAGCTCTTGCCGGCGCGAGGCGATCCGAGCGTCGATGTCGGCGGCGTCGAGGCGTGCGACCACGTCGCCCGCCGGGACGGCATCGCCCTCCAGGTGCGGGACGTCGAGCACACGAGCCGCCACCTCGGCGCGGATCACGCGCTCCTCGCCTTCGACGAACCCGGTGTAGTGCGGCTCGGAACCCTCGCGCCGCGAGTACCAGATCGCGCCGGCGATGAGCGCGATCGCCGCGATGCCGAGGGGTATGAGCTTCCGCTGCATGGTCTACTCCGTGCCGCGAGCCTGACCCGATCCGACGCCGAGGTCGGCGATCGGCAGGCCCATGAGTCGCTGCAGCTCCGCGCGCCGGATGTGAGCCTGGTAGAGGGCGGATGCGAGCGTCGCGCGCTGTGAGGTGAGGAGGTTTTCGGCGATCAGCACGTCGTCGCTCTGGGCGCGCCCGACGTCGAACTGCTGCTGGCGGATGCGCAGGTTCTCGTCGGCCTGGGAAACGGCGGTCTGCGCCGTGTCGTAGGCGACGATGCGCTCCTCCGCCGAGAGGCGTGTCGTGCGCACGGCAGCTTCGAGCTCGCGCATCTGGCGCTCGGTCGCGAGGCGGTTTCGCTCGGTCTCGATGCGGGCGGCCGAGATCTGCGACTCGCGGCGCAGGTCGGTGCCGAGATCCCACGTCAGGCCGACGAAGCCCGAGCCGATCTGCGGCGGCTGTAGGAGGTCCGAGGTCTGATAGTCGACGGCTCCACCGCCGCCGAAGCGCGGGAAGCGCGAGCGCTCGAGCGAGACCAGCGTCTCGTCCAGGCGTTGCTGCTCTTCGAGGAGGGACAGGAGGAGGGGATTGTGCTCGTAGGTCAGGCGCAACGCTTCGTCGGCGGGCGGTACGTTCGGCCGAACGCGGACGTCGACCGGGCTCGTCGCGCGGTTGACCTCGACGCCGATCGCGTCGTTCAGCGCGAGGCGCGCGCGTTCGATCCGGACGTCGCTTGCGAAGACGCGTTGCTCCGCGTTGCGGCGCGCGACCTCGAAGGTGAGGAGGTCGTTCTTCGTCAGGCGGCCGTTGTCGTAGCGGTCCTGCGCGATCCCGAGCTGCTTGCGATAGACGCCGACGGTGTCCACGGCCACCTCGCGCAGGCGGATCGCCTCCAGGAGCTCGAAGTACGCGCGCACGACCTCGAGCTCCTGCTCGAGGGTGACCGCCCAGACGCGAGCTTGCTCGCCGCGATATCCCGCCTGTGCGGCCGCGAGGCTGTGCCAGAGCTCGCCCGTCAGATCGATCGGCAGGCCGACGAGCGCGTTCACCGTGCCGTTTTGGGCGTCGCGCACCGTGACGACGGGAATCGGCGTCCCCGGTGGAAAGAGGTTCGGCGGCAGGTCGACCTTCGTCGTCTGCGCGTCGGTGTACCAGGTGTAGCGGCTCGAGACGTTCGTTCCGGGCAGGAGGCGACCGCGAACGTCCATGACGCGCTCGCCCGCCGCGTCGAGGCCATGCTTCGCTTCGGCGATACGGCGGTTGCCGCGCCCGGCGAGGGTGAGCGCCGAGGGGAGGTCGAGCGGCTGCGTGAGCTTGGTGGTCGCGAGCTGCAGGGCGTTCTCGCTGCCGTCGGTCGCTCGGTCCGGACGGGCCTTTGCGGCGGCATCGGGTTTCTCGCCCGAGGAGGGCGTCGCGGGGCCTGGCGCGGGACTCGACGCCGCGCTCTCCTTTCCGCTGCCGAGGTCGACGCCCGCGCTCGTCGCGAGCTGCTCGACCTCGCCTCGGCGGCGCTCGAGGCTCCAGCCGCCGTCTCCTTCGGGGCGGGTCAGGGTTCGCCCGACCGCGCATGCCGTCAGGCCATGTCCGAGAAGGACCGACAAGACGAAGCGGGCGATCGCTCGTCGCGGCGACCGCATCCCTTCAACGACCACGGCGCCTCCGCTCGCGGCGTCCGGCTAGGCGCGCCAAGCCGCCGAGCGAGAACTCGCCGATCTGCTCGGCCAGGACACGCGCCGTGCCGCGCGCGTATTCCTTCCGTCCCTGCAGGAGGAGGTGCACCGGCTTCGTCCACGAATAGAACAGCACCTGCGCGATCATGCTGAAGACGCAGCTCTCGACGTCCTCTCGCTCGAGCTTGGGCGCGAGACGGCGCAGCACGGCGCCGAGCTCGGCGACCTGAGGCGACACGAACTCTGCGACGATCGCTGGCAGCGCTTCGCTCGGATCGAGCATCTCGCGGGCCATGAGGGTCGCGTGCGGCGAGGGCGGCGGGCCGAGCAGGAAGTCGAGCATCGTCGCGACCCTCGTCTTCACGATGGCGGCGAGCTGCTCCTTGGAGAGGGCGTCGAGCTCCTCGTCCGCAGGGATCGCGCCGCTCTCGCGCAAGCGCCCTCGAACCTCGCTGAACTGCGTACGCAGCACGCCGAGATACAGCCCTTCCTTCGACCCAAAGTGGTAGTTCGCGGCCGCCACGTTGGCGCCGGCGCGCTCGGCGATCTCGCGCACCGTCGTCCCGTGGAAGCCGCGCTCCGCGAAGAGCCCGGTTGCGGCCGCGAGGAGCCGCGCGCGAGTGTCCTGGCGATTGCCAGCCATGAAACAGATGTTTAAAACGGACGTTTCGCTGACACAAGGGGGGCGCTGCGCGTAGCGGCGCTCAGGGTCGTGGTTCCCGTTGCGGAATGGCGACGTAATGATGCAATGAGCGGGCGGACCACCCGGTGGCGCCGAGCACTCTGCGGAGCCAAGGACAACGGAGCGATGCCGACCCCTCGCGCACAGCACCGCTGCGGCGCGGCCTAGCGGGGGGCTTGCGAGGCTTCGTCGGCGGCGGGCACTCGGACGGCGATCGCGGGGCCGTGGCCGAGCGCGGTGCGCCACCAGTGGCGGGTCAGGCCGACGAAAAAGGCGACCCCGCAGTAGAAGTGATAGAGCAGCTGGAAGGGGATCGCCGCGAGCGCGAAGAGCCGTCCCCGCCGGGCGGCGAGGAAGAGGAAGAACTGGTTGTTCAGCACGATCAGCACCAGCGCGCCGAGGCAAATCGCGAGCACCAGCAGGTGGTTCGGGAGGTAGGAGAGACAGAGGAGGACCGCGACGAGGATGTAGATGCCCGTGAAGACGCGGGTGATGCGGCTTTGCCGCGCGACAGGGTAGGCGTAGCGGTGGCGCAGTCCGAGGACGAGGGCAGCGAGGAGAACGGGAGCGATCAGGGCATCCATCGAGTGGATGCGCGCCAGCATGGCGATGGCGAGCGCCGTGCCGCAGAACCATACCAGGCGCGTCGGCGAAGGGTCGGGATCCTCGTCGAACCAGAACCGACACAGGAGAAAGAAGAGCACCGCGAGCAGCGGGGTGAGGAAAGCGCCGCCCCAGACGATCGCGGCGAGGCCGGAGAGGCCGACCAGGAGCAGCGCCAGCGCGGCGCTCACGCGCTGGCTCAGCTGCACGTTCAAGTCGTTTGGCATCCGGCCGTCGCGCAGGATGAGCTCGGTCCAGGGAATGCCGCGGTCCATGATGTCGGTGCGGAGGAGACTCCAGAGCGTCCAGCGCTTGAGATGCTTGACCAGGAGCGTGCGATCGAGGATCACCTTGCGCCGCGCCACGGCCAGGCGGTAGCCGAGCTCGATGTCTTCGATCGCCGGCCTCTCGTAGCCTTCGGCGAAGCCGCTATGGGCGCTGAACACCTCGCGTTTGATCGCTCCACAGCCGCTCCAGAAGGTAGAGGCTTCGCGCCGAGCCGTCTGGTGGGTAAAGCAGTGCAGGAGGTTCTTGTACTGCGAGAGGAAATCCGGCGCCTCGGGGGCGTCGTCGTAGGAGCCGATCAGCGCGTCGAGCGCCGGATCCGAGCGAAAAGCGGCCGCGACGCGGGCGACGGTATCCGGACGCACGCACACGTCGGCGTCGAGGAAGAGCAGGATGTCTCCGCGTGCGGCACCTGCGCCGACGTTGCGCGCGCGCGCGGGTCCTCCCCGGGCTTCGGCGCGGATGACGGTTGCGCCGTACCTGTGCGCGACCTCGGCCGTCGTATCGGTCGAGCCGTCGTCCACGACGATGCATTCGAGCGGAGCGACGACCGATTGCGCGAGATGCGCCAGGCAGGCATCCAGATGAGCTGCCGCGTTATGCGCCGGAATGACGATCGAGACTGGCGAGACTCCTTGTGTTCTATCGTCGCCGTCGGCAGACAAGGTGCGCGAGCTAACCCGATTCTGCGGCGCGAGGCAACCAACCCGATCGGCAAGGCGGCGTCACGGTGACCGCACCCGTCGAACGCACGGCGCGCGGCGTGACGGTCCAGTCGTCGGAATTCCGCCGCCGTCCGACGCTCGCGCTCTTCGCCGTCGGCCTCGCGGTCGCTACCTGGGGCTGGAGCAACGTCGCGATCAAAGCGGTCGGCGTGAGCGGCCTCGTCGCTTCGTTCTATCGTCTGTGGCTCGCGCTGCCCCCGCTCTGGCTCGCCGTATTCGTCGTGCCCGGGCTGCGCGCACGCCTCGATCGCAACTGGGCCAGAGCCTCGCTCCGCGGTGGGCTCCTCTTCGGGTTCCACCAGATCCTCTTCTTCACGAGCCTGAAGCTCACGAGCGTCGCGAACGTTTCGATCATCGGCGCCCTGCAGCCGGCGCTGGTTCTGGTCGTCGCCGGGCCCATGTTCGGCGAGTCCGCGAGCTTTCGCTCGATCCTGTGGTCGGTGCTCGCGCTGCTCGGCACGGCGGTGGTCGTCGTCGCATCGCACGGGACTCCCGGGTGGAGCCCGCTCGGCGACGTCCTCGCCTTCGCGAACCTCTTCGTATTCACGGCCTATTTCCTCGCGTCGAAGCGGATCCGCGCTACCGTCGGAACCTCGGAGTACGTGATCGGCTTGACGACCGTGGCAGCGCTCGTGGTCTTCGTCGCGGCGATCTCGACCGGACAGGACCTCGCCTCGCCGCGCGGCTCCGACTGGGGAATCCTCGTCGGCCTCGCCCTGGTCTCCGGGACGCTCGGGCATCTGCTCACCAACTGGGCGCATCCGCACGCTTCGGCATTCATCGTCTCGATCATGTTTCTCGGCGTGCCCGTCCTCGCCTCCGCCGGCGCGGCCGTCTACCTCGGTGAAACGCTCGGAGCGTGGCAGATCGTCGGCGGTGCGACGGTGCTGATCGCGATCGCGGTGATCGTCCTGTCGAGCGGAGCCGAGGCGGCGGAGGAGCTCGCCGAGAGCGCAGCCGAAACCGATGCGCCCTGACGCCTCGGACTTCTCGCCGCGCGCCTGGCGATGGCTCGCCGCCGCGGCTCTCGCGATCGCGAGCGCGCTGGCATACGCCGACGCGGCGCCCGACGCGCTCGTCTTCGACGATCGCTACTCCGTATCGCAGGATCGCTTGACGTGGCACCGCTTCGCCGAGCTGTTCGGCGAGGAGCCGTGGGCGCGGCTCGGCATGACCGTGCCGGTCTACCGGCCGCTCGCCATGGCCAGCATCGGATTCGAGGGAAATCTGCTCGGCCCGAGCGCGAGCCGCCACCACGCGGCGAACGTCGCTCTGCACGTGCTGGTGACCGTCGTCCTCTTCGGCTTCCTCGAGCGCGTGCTGCGCGATCGCGCGTGGGGGCAGTGGCCCGCGCTCGTCGGCGCGCTCGGCGCGGCCCTCGTGTTCGGCGTGCACCCGGTGCACGCCGAAGCGGTCGACTCGATCTTCAACCGCTCGGAGATGCTGGTTTCGCTCGCATCGATCGCGGCGCTGTGGATCGTCTGGAGCTTCGGTACGGAGCGCCCCGCGGCGGCGTGGACCGGCGTCGGCTTGCTATACTTGACGGCGCTTCTGTGCAAGGAAAGCGCAGCTACCCTCCCGGCGCTGATCGCGGTCGTCTTGTTGGCGCTGCGGCCGCGGAGCGGCGGCTGGCGGAGCCTCCTGCCGCTGTCGAGCCTCGTGCTGCCGCTCGCCGCCTATGCGCTCCTTCGCCAGACGGCGATGGCCCATGCCGGCGGCAGCATTGCCCGCGCCCTGCCGGCGACACGGCTTACGCTCGGCGGCCGCCTCGAGCTCCTGGCCACCTCGTTGCGCGAAGCGCTTCGACTCGCGGTGTGGCCGCACCCGCTGCGGGCCTCGTACGAAGACCTCGCACCACGCGGCCTGGCGGTCTCGATCGCGCTCCAGATCGCGATGCTGGGCCTCGCGGTCGCCAGCGCGCGCCGCACGCCGGAGATCGCAGCCGGGATCGGCTTCTTCTACGTGGCGCTTCTGCCGTCGACACGCCTCTTCACCGACCCGCGCATCGGACAGGTGTTCGCCGAGCGGTTTCTCTACCTCCCGTCGGTCGGACTCGCGCTCGCGCTCGCGGCGGCGCTCGCGGCCATTGCCTGCCGCGCCGGCCCCGCGGCGACGCTTGCCGGCGTCGGCACCCTCTGCGGGCTGCTCGCGGCGCTCACCTGGCAGCGGAACGCCGAATGGCACAGCGACGTCGCGCTCTGGGAAGCGGACGTCGCGCGTGCACCCGAGAACGGCGACGCGTGGATGCAGCTCACCACGAACTACCTCCGCCTCGGCCAGAACGAGCGCATCGCCGAGCTCTGCGCCGCGCATCTCGCGGAGCATCCGGACCACGCGCAATTCCACAACAACTGCGCTCTGGCGAATCAGCACCTAGGCCGCTTCGCCGCCGCCGAGCCGCTTTTCCGTCGCGCCATCGCGCTCGGCTCCGGTGCGATGGGACACGCAAACCTCGCCCGCATGCTGTCGCGCGCCGCGCGCCCGGCGGACGCGGCTCTCGAGTACGAGGCCGCCGTGGAGGCCGAGATCGATCCCGTCATGCGGCACGTGCGGCGTGCGGAATCACTGCTCCAGGGGCGGCGAGACGAGAAAGCGGCGCGCGAGGAGCTCGCCGCAGCGCTCGCTCTCGACCCGCACTTCAAGCCGGCTCTCGACTGGCTCTCGCGACTCGGCGCCGCGCACGCGAGCCTGCGAGCGAGCAGCGGGTCCGCTCCGATCAGATGAATTCGGCCAGGCCGGCGAGGCGCTCCACCCACTCGTCGGGCAAGAGGGCGAGCTCGCCGCCGAACTGCTTCGCGTAGAGGACGATCTTCGCCGTTTCCTCGAGGTTCATGGCGCGGGTCGCCGCGTCGCGCAGGGTCTTGCCGACTGTCATCAGGCCGTGGTTCTGCAGAAAGCACCCGCGGCTCTTGACGATTGCCTCCTCGACGGCGTCGGCGAGCTCCTTCGAGCCCGGCATGTACCAGGGGACGAGCTGCGTATCGCGCAGGAAGACCGCGTCGGTATTGATCGGCGGGAAGGGCAGGCCGACGATCCCCATCGCGGTCGCGATCGGTGCGTGCGTGTGCAGGGCGCCGGTCGACTCGGGGCGCGCCTTGTAGCAGCCGAAGTGCATCTGCCACTCGACCGAGGGGTTGCGCGTCCCCTCGACGGCCGCGCCGTTGCCGTCGATGCGGATCAGGTCTTCTTCTCGCAGGTTGCCCTTGTAGAGGCGGCTCGGCGTGATCCAGATCGTCTCGTCGTCGGAGGAGCGAGAGGAGACGTTGCCGCCGGTCGCCGTGAGCAGGCCGAGCGAGAACATCTCGTTGGTGATCTGGACGACCATCTCCTTCGCTTCGGCGTCGCTTCGCATGGATTCGGGACCTCGTTTTGCGGTCGGGCTGGGCGTGCTGCGGCAGAATTCCGCTCCGCCATGTTCGCGTCAAGCCCACGTCCGAGACCGAACGGTCAGGGCTGCGTCACTTGGCGGTGGCGACGTGCTGCGGGCAGCGCGCGACCCAGACCCAGCGTCGCTCGCTGGAGCTCCAGGTCTCGCGGCAACCGCAGGGATGAGCCACCTCGGGCCTCTGCGCCGGCTTCCGGTTACCGATCGAAACTACGCGCCCGGCGCCGCCAGCCTTCGGCCGATCGCTGTCCGCCGGCTTCGTCACCCGCCGAGCCTAGCACTCGCGTATCTCATTGGCGCTTCCCTTTGCCGGCGTCCGCCTGGTATCGAAGCTGCTCACCGAGACGGACCCCGAGCGATCGCCCCGCTGGGACGATTGGAGGACGCCCTCAAATGAGCTCGCCGATGCCCCGCTTTCGCGCCACTCCCATCGTCACGATCGCCTGCATGTCGTTTGCTGCCATGCTCCTCGCCGCTTGCGGCGGCGGAGGCTCGCATACGACCGGCGGTGCCCAGCCGGAGTGCGCGAGCTCCGCCCAGTACGACGGCACCTTCGCCGCGATCCAGGATCGCATCTTCGAGCGTCACGGTTGCACGGAGAACTCCTGTCACGGCAGCTCGGTTGCTGGGGGTCTCGATCTGCGAGCCGAAGTGGCGCACATGAGCCTCTTGGGCGAGCAGCGCCAGGGGCAGAAATCCATCGAAAGCAAGCTCAACCGCGTCGAGCCCGGGGACAACGAGCGGAGCTATCTCTGGCTCAAGCTCGCTGCGGCTACTCGGCCCGGAAGCGTCGCGATCGTCGGGGCGCCGATGCCGAATGGCCTCGCGCCTTTGAGCGAGGACGATCTCGAGCTTCTTCGCCGCTGGATCTACGCCGGAGCGCCCAAGACGGGCACCGTCGAGGGCACCCAGGATCTGATCGACGCGTGTCTGCCCGAAGTGAAGCCCTTCACCATCGAGCCGCTGCCGCCCCCGGCGCGCGGCGATGGCGTTCAGTTCGTCCTTGCGCCGCTTCCCCTGAAGGCGCGATCGGAGCGCGAGGTGTGCTTCGCGACCTACTACGATTTCACGGATCAGGTTCCGGCCGACGCGAAGGATCCGAGCGGACAATACTTCCGCTACGCCGGTCAGGAGCTACGCCAGGATCCGCAGAGCCATCACCTGGTCCTGCTCTACTCCGGTGTACCCGTAGAGAAGATCCACGATCCGGCCTTCGGCGAGTGGACCTGCGTCGGCGGCGAGCAAGAGGGCGACACGTGCGAGCCGACGGACACAAAATCGTGCGGCAGCGGCATCTGCCGAAGCCGCGTGATGGACACGGTCGGCTGTGTCGGCTTCGGCCCCCCGGGCTTCGGAGCCTCGGTCTTCGGGCGTCAGATCGGCGGCGCCCAAGCGCCCCAGGCGTATCAGAAGCTCCAGGAGGGCGTCTTCGCGCAGATCCCGCTGAAGGGAGTCCTCTACTGGAGTCCGCACGCCTTCAACCTGACGAGCGAGGACTTCCTTCTGAACGGCCGGCTGAACTTCACCTTCACGCGCGACGCGCGTTTCCCGCTGGTGCCGATCTTCAACGTCGGCACCATCTTCATCGCGGACGCGGAGCCCTACACGATCGAGACGTATTGCTCGAAGCATCTGCTGGCGCGGGGCACGCGACTCTTCGGGCTCACCTCGCACACGCACAAGCGGGGCAAGCGCTTCTGGGTGACCGGACCCGACGGCACGATGCTTTTCGAGAACACGATCTACAGCGATCCGATCAAGCAGGCCTATGACCCGCCGCTCGAGTTCGATTCGCCCAATCCGGCCGACCGCACGCTGACCTACTGCGCCACCTACAACAACGGCGTCGCGGCGGACGGCTCACCCGACCCCCAGACCGTGACCCGAGCGTCGCGCGTTCCCCTGAGCGCACGTCAGACGATCGGCGCTTGCATCCCGGTCGCGTGCGCCGCAGGAAAGATCGGGGCGGCCTGCAATGGCGAGAACGACGACGCGTCGTGCGATTCGTCGCCCGGCGCCGGCGACGGGGACTGCGACGCTTGCCGCATCACGGGCGGCGAGAGCACCGAGAACGAGATGTTCATCCTGATCGGCCAGGCGTACATCGCCGAGGGCTACCCGCAGCCCGACGCGACCGGCCCGCTCTTCGGCGGTCTGGCGTCGATCTTCGCCGATACGGGAGCCGAGCCCCACTGATCGGAGCGATTCGCCCGGGGCGTCTTCCATGCGGCAGACGGGCGACAAGGTCGTAGCGAGCGCCGCGGAGGCGATCGCCGATGTTCCCGACGGCGCGAGCCTCCTCCTCGGCGGCTTCGGCGTGATCCAGGGCTGGCCCGCGAGCCTGATGGAGGCGCTCGCAGCTTCGGGGCGTCGGGACTTGACGCTCATTTGCAACACGCCGGGCGTCGGACCCACGTCGCCGCAAGCGCTGATCGCAGGCGGCCAGGTGCGAAAGCTGGTCGCGAGCTTTGCGACCTACCCCTCGCGGCGCACGCCGACGGAGGACAAGATCCGCTCCGGCGAGCTCGAGCTCGAGCTCGTCCCGCAGGGTACGCTGGTCGAGCGCGTGCGCGCCGGCGGCGCGGGATTGGCCGCCTTCTACACGCCGACTGCCGTCGGCACGGATGCCGCGCGCGGCAAGGAGGAACGCTCCTTCGACGGTCGTCGCTATGTCCTCGAGACCGCGCTCTCGGCCGATTTCGCCCTCCTGCGCGGGGCGTGCGCCGATCGCCGGGGCAACGTCGTCTACCGCCGCTCGGCGCGGAACTTTCACCCGGCGTTCGCGACCGCGGCGCGGACGACGATCGTCGAGGTGGACGAGATCGTCGAACCGGGCGAGCTCGATCCCGAGACGATCGTCACGCCGGGGATCTTCGTCGATCGCGTGGTTCGGACCGAGCGGCCGCTCGACGCGGCGAGGCTGCGCGAGCTCAGCCGCACGCACGGCAAGCAGTGGGATCTCGAGGTGCGCGAGCGCGCCGTCGGCCCGCGCGGCCTACCGCCCGATCTGATGGCGCTCCGCGCCGCGCGCTGCCTCGAGCCCGGCGAGTACGTGAACCTCGGCCTCGGCTTGCCCACGTTGATCTCGAACTACGTGGCGCCAGAGAGCGGCATCACGCTTCATTCGGAGAACGGCATGCTCGGCTTCGGGCCGCTCGCGACCGGCGATTCGGTCGACATCGACCTCTACAACGCAAGTGGCCAGCTCGTGTCGATGCTCCCGGGAGCGAGCTTCTTCTCGAGCAACGACGCTTTTGCCATGGCTCGGACGGGTCGAGTGACGACGGTCGTGTTGGGAGGCTTCCAGGTCTCGGCGTCGGGCGACCTCGCGAACTGGAACGTGCCCGCGACGGGCGTCGGCGGGATCGGCGGCGCGATGGACCTCGCGTCGGGCGACGCGCGCATCCTGGTCGTCATGTTCCACTTGACGCGCAGCGGCGAGCCGAAGCTTCTCGAGCGCTGCACGTACCCGCTGACGGCGATCGGCTGCGTCGCACGGGTGGTCACGGACCTGGCGGTCGTCGACCTCGACAGCCAGGGCTTTCTCTTGCGGGAGGTCGCGCCCGGCGTGTCCATCGACGACGTGCAGACGTGCACCGGCGCGCCGCTCCGCGTCGCGAACGACATCCGCGAGATGAGTTTCGCTTGAGGTGCGCCGAGAGCTGGACGGATCGCCGGCCGGCTCGTCTATCCAAGTGGTGTAGACCAGCTTCTGGCAGGCGGTTCGAGCGCGGGAGGGCGACGATGACGACCTCGATGATCCGGCGGAAGGACGCGGCTCTCTGGCTTGCGATCGCCTTCTTTTCCACCGCGCTCACGAGCGCCTGCAGCAACTCGGGCGGCGACGGCAGCTCGGACCCAGGCCCGGACACCGGCGGCGCCCTTCTCGCGGCGCCCAAGCCCGGCGAGGGAATACAGCTCACGATCAGCGGCTTCGAAGTTCCCAAGGGCGGCGAGACCGAGGTCTGCCAGCGAATCTACCTCGACAACGAAGAGCCCATCGAGATCGGCGGCTACGAGGTGCGGATGCCCTCGGGCAGCCATCACTTCGTCGTCTACGCATATCAGGGCGAGGGTGCCGATCAGTATCCCGAAGGCCTCTTCAAGGCTGGCGGCTGCATTGGCGTCGGCCCGCCGGATTCGATGAACCTGGTGCAGGTGGCGGGAGCCGGAAGCGCCTACGAGAAGATCGACTACCCGGCGACCACCGGCATCGTGCTCCGCCCGCACCAGCCCATCCTGCTCAACTCGCACTATGCGAATGCGACCCTCGAGCCGACCCGTCCGACGGTCTACGCGAACCTGTACTTCGCCAAGGAGCGCGTGACGCACCCGATCGAGGGAGCGGCGATATCGAACTACAACATCCTGATCCCGCCGGGCCGCACGCGCAGCACGACCGCGCGTTGGACGATCCCCTTCGACATGTACATGATCATGTTCTCGTCCCACGAGCACAAGCGCGGCAAGCTGTTCACGGCGCGCATCGCCGAAGGCGCGGTGGATCGGCCCGAAGGCGACCTGATCGGCGATCGCTACCAGAACGACACCAAGCCGGTAGGCAGCGTTCCCGAATCCGGCGACTTCTACCGCAGCGAGAACTGGGAGCACCCGACGGTGCTCACCTACCAGGAGCCGCGGCTCTTCCGGCAGGGGACAGTCGTCGAGTTCACCTGCACGCACCACAACGACAAGCGCGTACCGCTCGCCTTCGGCCCGCTCTCCGACGACGAGATGTGCTTCTCGATCGGCATGTACTACCGCGCCGACACGGCACCGCCTCCCGGCACGCGCATCCCGACCTGTCTCGCGCAGGACGCGCAGCTCACCTGCAGCGCGACGCCGGTCTCCGCGATCGAGACCGGCCCGGTGATCTGCGGCGACGGCAAGAAGGCGCGCGCCGAGCAGTGCGATCGCGGTTCGGAGAACGGCGGCGGGAGCACGTGCAGCGGCTCGTGCGAGCTCGCGCTCGATCCGGGGACTGACCTGGGTATCCGGGACTTTCCGATCGTGTTTGCCGGTCCGGGCGCCGGAGCTTCCGACTTCCTCAACTCGATCACCGGCGGCTCGTCGATCGACGGCGCGCTCGGGATCCTCTCGGACGGCGCGCTCCGCTTCACGGCGGGAGCGCCGAATGCAGAAGGTCATGCGCTCGTGTCGCAGGCCGCGACGGTCACGCTCGGCGCGGGCATCCTCGCCGGCAACGGATCGTTTTGCGCGCGCTTCTATCCGACGCCGGACGCCGGCATCCTACAGTGCCGTGGTGGCACGGGGGTCGGCGTCTCCGCGACGATCGACAACGCGACGCGCGCCGCGCAGCCGACCGACTCGCAGATCGCCGTCGGCGGCGGCGGCGACGCCGGCCCGGGCTCGGCCCTCTTCAACCTGAACGTGAGCATGCTGCAGATCGCCGGCTCGCCGCAGGAGTGCTTGACGCGCGACTGGAGCGCCGACCCGATCTACCCGCTGCCCTTCACTACGGGCAACGTGATCGGCACCATCACCTCGGCGAACGGCCAGCCCGGAACCGCGGTCGTGATGAGCCGCGACGGCGAGAACTTCGACTGCTCGCAATGGCGCAGCACGAACGGCCCGGGCATCCTGCAGTCGATGCCGCTCTTGTCTCCAAATACCGTTGGAACGGGAGACGTGATCGCGCAGCTCGCTATCGCCGGGCATCAGCCGTACGGCGGCAGCGAGCCGGAGCCCGAGCCGAGCCCGACGCCGGTGCCGACCGAGATCGGCGGCGAGCTCGCGGGAATCGTCGACGACATCTTCACGCCGCACTGCTCGCTACCTTCGTGCCACTCGTCGCTGACGCAGGCCGGTGCGATGGTCCTCGAACGCTCCGGGGTCTACGACGAGATCGTCGACGTGCCGTCGTTCAACGCGGGTGCGCGCTCGGCGGGACTCCTCCGCGTCGTGCCGGGGGATCCGGACGCGAGCTTCCTCATGCGAAAGCTGACGGGCGAGCTCGGCGCGGGCCAGGGCGCGGCGATGCCGCTCGGGAATCCGCGGCTCGACGAAGCGGACATCGAGCGGATCCGGGCGTGGATCGCGGCGGGCGCCGCGCCGCGCTGAGCGACGTTCGCTTTTGCGCCGGCGAGCGGCGCACCGATTCGTCGACGGCGAGGCGCCTACCGATGCCACAACGTCTTCCCGCTGTGTACCGTAAGCGGACCGCCAACAAGCTCATTCAGTCGTTGAAGGAGGCAACGCTAGCCTCTCTCAATACCCAGGCGCGATCAGTCCTCCGTCAGCGCGACCTCGGTACTTGTCTCCTTGCATTCGGACTAGACCGCGATGCGCTCGCGGTATTCGACTACGCAGACCGGAGTGTCACGTTTCGCGGTAAGTACGACGTTTGGTATGCAGCGGCATCCGCATGTGCGCTCTCAACCTACGTCCGGCGAGTGGTCCTGCATGAGAATCACGAGGTAGTGGACCTGCAGCGGTTCCTCGCGCCCCCTGCGCACGCCGTCGTCTCGCAGTCTGCTCTCTGGACTCCCTCGTTCGTACAAAAGCATCTGACCGGGGAGCTGGCCCGCTTCCAACCATCCTTCACGCACGCGAAGCCACAGGTCGCTCTGGAGGCGTTGTCGTGGTGGATTGCAAGCCTCATCTTCTTCCACGAGATGGCCCACTTGGGCCATCCATCCCGTACGTCCAACGCCTATCGCACCCGACTTCACACTTCCGCCCAAGACGCCATGGTTCGCATCCGAGGCATCCTGGGGGACAACGCGTAGCTCGGGGGGGCCGCGCAATCCCGCGGACATGATTGCAATGGTCAGCTTCCGCAGCCGATGCGCCAAGGAGGGCCCTCTCGATGACCATCACCATTACCGCCTTTGAACGCTCACCCGATGGCGGCAAGGGACTGGCGCGTGATACGCGCGTTCGCTGGGCGCTCGAGGAAGTGGGCCAACCCTACCAGGTTCGCCTTGTTTCGTTTCGCGCGATGAAGGAACCCGCGCATCTGGCGCTTCATCCTTTCGGCCAGATTCCGACCTATGAGGAAAGCGATCTCGCGCTGTTCGAGACAGGGGCGATCGTGTTTCACATCGCCGAGCGACACGCAGGCTTGCTGCCAGACGATGCCAATGCTCGGGCGCGCGCGATCACGTGGATGTTTGCCGCGCTCAACACGGTGGAACCGCCGATCCTCGAGCTTGGAACCGCGAGGCTGCTCGAGGCCGACAAGCCTTGGCATGCGGAGCGCCTTCCTTTGGTGGAAGATCGCGTTCGCAGCAGGCTGAGCCAACTTTCCGTTCGCTTGGGTGATGCCGACTGGCTCGACGGTGCGTTCAGCGCGGGCGACCTTTTGATGGTGTCGGTGCTGCTCAGGCTGAAAGCCTCGGGCATTCTGGATGAATTTCCAAACCTGGCCGCCTATCTCGCCCGCGGCGAAGCGCGGCCAGCCTACAAGCGAGCCTTCGACGCTCAACTGGCGGTCAACTCGGGCAAGAATTGACGGCGTGCCCCGTAAGAGTCTTTGGCATTACGACCGGCGCTGCACCCGACCGCCGAACCGCCAGGTCGTTAGCCCGATGAAGAACAGCGTCCTCGCGATGATTCTCATGGGAGCGGTAGGGTTCACCCTGTGGGGCATGGTCTGCGAACTGTCAGGCGAGACGGAGGCGTGGAACAGAGGCTCCTACTACGTGGTGCCCATCGTGCTTACGGCGATAGCCGGAACACTGGGATTCGCAGTAGGAAGGCGGCCGCTAGCGTTGGGCCTCTCCGGCACATTGGGGCAAGTGGTGGGGCTATACGCGTGGCATCCGTCAGGTCGTATGGATCTGTGGCCTTTGGTCGTCGGATTCTTCGTGGTTATTTCGGTACCGAGCATTCTCGCGGCCAAGGTTGGGATGATGTTGCGGCGAAGGGAGAGGAACGAACAGGAGGGATAGCGGGGCGATGAACCCGCCCGGCTTGGGCGTCGGGATCTTCGCGCGGCGATCCTGGGCGGGCGAGTCATCGCCGGGTCGTTGGAGTCCAATGGAATATCGTACGGTGTTCGATATTGCCGAGTCCGGATATAAGAGCTGGACCTTCCCGGCGCATGGGGCAATCTTGATTGCAGTTGGCACTGTTCTGGTAGTGCTTAGGCGGCGGCTCCCGGGGTGGTGGCGCAAGCATCCGCGCCAGAGCAGCGTTTTTGCGTTCGTCTTTTTCGGCTTTTCGGTCTTGTGGACGCTGTTGGCGTTGCTGGGACTTTCCAGCACATTGGGATCCTAAGCTTAGAATTCCACGTGGACAAGTTGTCGCG
>JADMIO011189575.1_pt1 | contig 98195 bp, 66 predicted proteins | sample 8958161 | NCBI WGS metagenome assembly JADMIO01 (sample SAMN16585339, study PRJNA669376) | soil metagenome | isolation source: Crop rotation soil | place: USA: Cullars Rotation, Alabama | collected 2011
GCCGCGACTTCAAGTCACGTGAATTCCAAGCTTCGGATCCCACTGTGCTGGAAAGTCCATCTCGGCGTCTTGGCGTCTCGGCGTTCATCCATTTTGTTAGGAAGTCTAAAGGCCGGCAAGGCGCCATCCACATGGAACGTCGGGCAATTTCGATTCAAGGAACGGTGCAGGGCGTTGGTTTTCGGCCGTTCGTCTATGCGCTGGCCAATTCGCTGCGGCTCGGCGGATTTGTCAGGAACCATACGGGGGGAGTGGAAATTCAAGTGGAGGGCGAAGCGTCATCGCTGGAACAATTCATGCAGCGCCTCCTGCGTGATCCGCCGCCGCTGGCGCGGATCGTGGAATGGTCATCGAGTGATCGACCCGTGCGCGGAGAACGTCTGTTTCGCATTGAGGAGAGTGAATCGACAGGCGGGCCGATCGTCATCACGCCCGATGCCGCGACGTGCGATGCATGCCTGGCCGAGCTGTTTGACCCGCAGAACCGACGGTATCGATATCCTTTCCTCAACTGCACGCGTTGCGGGCCGCGGCTCACCATCGTGACGGGGGCTCCGTATGATCGCCAGCGCACCACGATGGCAAAATTCATCATGTGCGCCGACTGCCGGCGGGAATATGAAGACCCAGCCGACCGCCGGTTCCACGCTCAGCCCAGCGCATGCCCGGCGTGCGGGCCGACGTTATCGTTGCACGATGCCTCAGGCGCACTCATCGAGACGGACGATCCGCTGGGTCATTTTGAGCAGGCCCTTCGCGATGGCAAAATCGGCGCGATGAAGGGCCTGGGGGGATATCATCTCGTGGCCGATGCACGGCGGCCCGATGTCGTTGCGGAATTGCGCCAGCGAAAACACCGCGATGAAAAGCCCCTGGCCATCATGGTGCGCGATCTCGAGGCGGTGGAACAACTTTGCCATATTGATCCGGCATCGCGGGCCTTGCTCACGTGCAATCGGCGTCCGATCGTGCTCTTGCGCAAGCGGGCCGGCGCTGCACTGGCGGAGGAATTGGCGCCGCGAAATCCGATGCTCGGCATCATGCTGCCCTATACGCCGCTCCATCATTTGCTGCTGCACGACATCGGGATCCCCCTGGTGATGACCAGCGGCAATCGCACGGATGAGCCAATCGCGTACGAAGACGCCGACGCAATCGAGCGGCTGAGCGGAATCGCCGACCTGTTCCTGAGCCACAATCGGCCGATTCATGTGCGCTGCGATGACTCCGTCACGCGCCTGGTGGAGGGTGAGGAACTGCCGATCCGCAGGTCTAGAGGATGCGCGCCGCAGCCGATCGCATTGCCGTTCACGTGTGATGTTCCGATTCTTGCGGTAGGGGGGCAGATGAAGGGGACATTCGCGATGGGCACGGGGAGCCGGGCGATTCTCAGCCAGCACATGGGGGACCTGGATCATTTCGAAGCCTTCCGCGCTTTTGAGAGGGATATTGCGTTGTACGGGCGGTTGTTTGCGTTTGAGCCGATCTGCATCGCGCACGATCTGCATCCGGATTACGCTTCGACGAGATATGCGCAGACGATTGCACGTGAAAAGGAGCAGGGCGCGATACGCTGCATCCCCGTGCAGCATCATCATGCTCATATGGCCAGTTGCATGGCCGAGCACGGATTGACCGAGCCGGTGATTGCAGTGACGTTTGACGGCACCGGGTATGGAACCGACGGCGCGATCTGGGGCGGGGAGATTTTGGTGGGCGACTATCGCGCCTTCCGCCGCTTCGCGCATCTTCGCTACGTCGCCATGCCCGGCGGCGAAAAAGCCGTGCGCGAGCCGTGGCGGATGGCGCTGAGCCACCTGGCAGATGCCGGCGTGCGATGTGCGTCGCTTGAGAAACGATTGCCGGCAAAATCGCTCGCGGTGGTCCGCCAGATGATCGCGCGCAAACTCAATTCCCCGCCGACTTCCAGCGCCGGCCGGCTCTTCGACGCCGTGGCTTCCCTGGCCAATGTGCGGGACGTAGTGAGCTATGAAGGGCAGGCAGCCGTGGAACTGGAAGCGCTGGCCATGGCAGTGGACCATGTGCCGCCCTATCCCGTGGAATGGATGGAGGGAGAACCGCTGGTGATCGACACGCGTCCGCTGATCCGCGCCATCGCGGCGGACGTCGATGCGAATATCAGATCCCACGAAATCGCCAAGAAATTCCACGCCTGCCTCGTGGAGATAATCTGCCGCTCCTGCAACCGGGCACGGGAAATGACCGGCGGGAATCAGGTCGTCGTCACCGGCGGGGTCTTCATGAATGCACTGCTGAGCAGCGCCGCGGCAAGAAGATTAGCCGCCGAAGGATTTTTTGCCTACCGGCATCGGCTGGTTCCGTGCAATGATGGTGGTATAAGCCTCGGGCAACTGGCGATTGCCGCCAGTCAGGTGAGTCAGAGACGAAGGCAATAACAAGGAAGCACGCATGTGCCTTGGCATTCCGGGAAAAGTGGTGAACACCTTTCGCGAGCACGATGTGCTGATGGGAAAGGTGGATTTCAGCGGGGTGATGAAGCAAGTCTGCCTCGAGCATGTCCCGGACGTTCAAATCGGCCAATATGTGCTGGTGCATGTGGGCTTTGCCCTGTCGAAAATTGATGAAGACGAGGCGCAGCGCGTGTTCGATTTTCTGGCGAAGATGAACCAGCTCGATGAATTGAACACAGAATCGGATGAACCGCCCTGGCCGGATCCCGCGCGTGCCGGAACAATGTAGTCTTCACGCTCCGCGTGAAGAATTCCTCAGGCGAAGCGTGAGGAGTACACTGGTGAAAGTGCGACGCCCATGAAGTTTCTCGATGAATATCGCGACTCCCAGGCCGCCCAAAAACTTGCCCAGGCCATCGCCCGCACTGTCACCCGCCCCTGGACCATCATGGAAGTGTGCGGCGGACAAACCCACACCATCGTCAAGTACGGCATTGACTCCATCCTTCCCCCCGGCATCGAGCTGGTTCACGGGCCCGGCTGCCCCGTCTGCGTCACCTGCCTGGAGATGATCGACAAGGCCCACGCGATCGCCTCGCGGCCGGATGTCATCTTCTGCTCGTTCGGCGACATGCTGCGCGTTCCCGGCTCCACCTGCGATCTGCTGCAGGTCAAATCCCGCGGCGGCAATGTCCGCGTCGTTTATTCGCCGCTCGACGCGGTCAATCTCGCGGCGGCCAATCCGGACAAAAAAGTCGTCTTCTTCGCCATAGGATTTGAGACGACAGCGCCCCCTAACGCGATGGCCGTCTGGCTGGCTCACAAGCGGAAGCTGAAGAATTTCAGCGTCCTGGTGTCGCACGTGCTCGTCCCTCCTTCGATGACCGCGATCCTGCAATCGCCGGGAAATCGCGTGCAGGGATTTCTGGGGCCAGGCCATGTCTGCACCGTCATGGGCTGCGATGAATACGAGCCGATCGCCCGCCGATATCGGGTCCCGATCGTCATTACCGGCTTTGAGCCGATCGACCTATTGGAAGGCGTGCTATGGACAGTCAGGCAACTCGAAGCGGGTGAAGCGAAGGTGGAGAACCAGTACAGCCGGGCCGTGCGACGGGAGGGAAATCCGGACTCGAAGAAACTGATTGAGGACGTATTTGAAATTTGCGATCGCAAATGGCGCGGCGTGGGAATCATTCCCAAGAGCGGGTTCAAGCTGCGCTATGAATATCGCGAGCACGATGCCGAGCGGATTTTCGAGGTGGAGGATATCGAGGCGCAGGAATCGACGGTCTGCATCAGCGGCCAGGTATTGCGCGGATTAAAAAAGCCGCACGATTGCCCCGCGTTTGGAAAGACGTGTACGCCGCAAAACCCGTTGGGGGCGACAATGGTTTCATCCGAAGGCGCATGTGCGGCCTACTACGCCTATGGCCGGCATCTCGATTCTAAGTTGAAGACACCAAAGTCCGCAGATGCGACTGATCCCGGTTCCGTCGAACAGCTCGTTCAGATCGGAGGCGCTCGATGAACACGACCGCCGGCGATATTGCTCAACGCAATTCAGGTCCCACGGCGCGCCCCCGCCCCTCCTTTCAGCCCGGCGAATTGGCGGGGAAGGTGATGCGACAATGTCGCGAAGTGACGGCCCTGAAGGAGCAATTCTTCGGCGAGAATCAGGAAAAAATTGTTGCTTGCTGTCATGCGATGGCGGCAGCGTTCGACAAGGGCGGCCGGCTCTATGCGATGGGGAATGGTGGGAGCTCATGCGATGCGATTCATTTAAGCGTCGAATTCATGCATCCGATCATTGAGAAGCGCCCGCCGCTCCCGACGATTTCCCTGACGACGGACATGGCGATTTTGACCGCGATCGGCAATGACCAGGATTTTTCGCTCATCTACGCGCAGCAGCTCAAGATGCTCGGCAAGCCGGGCGACATGGCCATCGGCGTCTCGACTAGTGGCAAATCCGCCAATATCAACCGGGCCCTGCAGGCAGCGCGCGAAATCAGAATGCTCACCATCGGCTTCGCAGGACGCGACGGCGGACGAATGCCTGGGGTTTGCGACTTCTGTTTTGTCGTTCCCAGTTTCAGCATCCCCCGCATACAAGAGACGCATGAAACGCTCCTTCACATCATCTGGGACCTGGTCCATGTCATCCGAGGCGAGGAGGATGTGATTTGAATCTTGGTATCACGGGCGTCCCGCCCGTGCGTTTGAATGCAAGATACGGGCGAGACGCCCGTGATACGAGAATTCACGCGGCTCGGAGCATGTGAAGATTCCCGTGCCACGTTTACGCAGTGCGGGGCGCCCCCCATGAAACCCGACACTTCCACCCTCGACGCCACCCTCCTTGGCACCTGCCCCGTGCCGCAGTCGCGATATGAGCAGATCCTTCTCGGTCATGGCAGCGGCGGAATGCTCACCGCGCAGCTCATCCAAAACGTCTTTGTCCCCGCTTTTCGCAACGATGTCCTTTCCGCGCTGGAAGACCAGGCCACCCTGCGCATCAGCGGAATCCACAACAGCGTCCAACCTCATCGCATCGCGTTCACCACCGACTCCTTCGTCGTGCGCCCCCTCTTCTTCCCCGGCGGCGACATCGGAAAACTTGCCGTCCATGGAACCGTCAATGATCTGGCGGTCGGCGGGGCGATGCCGCTCTATTTGTCGGCGGCTTTCATTTTGGAAGAAGGGTTGCCGCTGGAGGATCTCAAGCGCATCGTCGCATCCATGCGACAGGCGTGCGATGAAGCCGGCGTCTCGCTGGTCACGGGCGATACCAAAGTCGTCGATCGCGGCAAGGGAGACCAGGTCTTCATCACGACCTCTGGCATTGGAATTGTTTCAGACGGCGTGAGGCTGTCCATCAGCAATGCCAAACCTGGCGACAAGATCATCGTCTCCGGCACGATTGGCGATCATGGCATCGCAATCATGTCGGTCCGCGAAGGGATCGAATTTGAAACCGTCCTCGAAAGCGACACAGCGCCCCTGAACGACCTCACACGCATCATGCTCGAAGCCTGCCCCTCCATCCGCTGCATGCGCGACCCCACCCGCGGCGGAATCTCCAGCGCCACCAACGAACTGGCGCTTGCGTCAAAGGTGGGCGTACGGCTTGAAGAATCCTCCCTCCCCCTGAAACCCGAAGTAAAAGCCGCGTGCGAAATGCTCGGGCTTGATCCGCTGTATGTGGCGAATGAAGGAAAGCTGATTGCCGTGGTTCCGCCCGAAGATGCCGAGAAGTTGCTCGCGGTGATGCGCGGCCATCCGCTGGGAAGAAATGCAACGATGATCGGCGAAGTAGTGGACGACCACGCCGGGATGGTCGTCATGCGCTCGCTGGTCGGAGGAGAACGGGTAGTGACGCTCCTGGCAGGAGAACAGTTGCCACGGATTTGTTAGCAATGGTGGCATGGGTTTCCAACCCATGTCTCGAATTGAATCACGGGTTGGAAACCCGTGCCACAAAATTGCTTCTCCGCGTCCTCTGCGTCTCTGCGGTGAACATGAATTGGCTCGTCTGCAGTTTTTTGGAGGATCAGCCATGTCTATCACAACTGGCCCCGAAACGGCTGGGGCTCCCTACGGACGTTCAACCCAGAAGCCGCCGGCGGTAAAGGAAGTTCACATCCTCTGGATCACGGCGGGCCTGAGCTGCGACGGAGACACCGTCTCCATCACCGCCGCCACGCAGCCCAGCATCGAGGATGTTCTTCTCGGCGCCATTCCGGGTCTTCCCAAGGTTCATCTGCATAATCCGGTGCTGGCGTACGAAGTGGGGGATGAGTTCATGAAGTACTGGTACAAAGCGGATGAAGGACGGCTTGATCCCTTCGTCCTGGTTGTCGAGGGCAGCATTCCCAACGAGCGCATCAAGAGCGAAGGATATTGGGCCGCTCTCGGCACCGATAAGACGACCGGCCAGCCGATCACCACCTGTGAATGGATCGACCGCCTCGCCCCCAAGGCGCTGGCCGTTGTGGCCTGCGGAACCTGCGCCACGTACGGCGGCATCCATGCCATGCAGGGAAATGCCACCGGCGCCATGGGCCTGGCCGACTATCTCGGGTGGAAATGGCGCTCCAAGGCGGGCATTCCAATTGTCAATGTGCCGGGATGCCCGGTGCAGCCGGACAATTTCATGGAGACGCTGCTCTATCTGCTTTATCAGGCGGCGGGCATCGCGCCGATGATTCCGCTCGATCGCGAGCTTCGTCCGACCTGGCTCTTCGGAAAGACGGTGCATGAAGGTTGCGATCGCGCCGGCTACTATGAGCAGGGCGATTTTGCCCACGAATATGGCTCGCCCAAATGTCTCGTGAAAGTCGGATGCTGGGGACCAGTCGTCAATTGCAACGTGCCCAAACGGGGATGGATGGCAGGCATCGGCGGATGCCCCAATGTCGGCGGCATCTGCATCGGCTGTACTATGCCCGGCTTCCCGGATAAGTTTATGCCCTTCATGGATGAACCCCCCGGCGGAAGCGTCTCTTCCTTCGCTTCCGGAATCTACGGCCGCCTGATCCGAAGCCTGCGCGGCATCACCAATCGCACCGTCAACGAAGAGCCCAAGTGGCGTCATCCCGGCCATCAATTGACGACCGGGTATCGTCCTACCACATATCAACCGCATGGCCGGTCGTGATCGACCTGACCTTCGAAGGAGCGAAACCATGTCCACCATCACCACTCCCCAGACCTCGGCCGCGACGGAGAAATCACGTCTGGTCGAAATGTCCTGGGACCCCATCACCCGCATCGTCGGCAGCCTGGGAATTTATACCAAGATCGATTTTGAAAACCGCAGGGTCGCCGAGTGTTACAGCACCTCGTCGATCTTTCGAGGCTACAGCATTTTCATGAAGGGCAAGGACCCGCGCGACGCCCATTTCATCACCAGCCGGATCTGCGGGATCTGCGGCGACAATCACGCCACCTGCGCCACGTATGCGCAGAACATGGCCTTCGGTGTTCAGCCGCCCAACTTGGGCGACTGGATCATCAACCTCGGCGAGGCCGCCGAGTTCATGTTCGACCATAACATTTTCCAGGACAACTTGGTTGGCGTTGATTTTTGCGAGCAGATGGTGAAGGAAACCAATCCTTCAGTCTGGGCCAAAGCGCAAAAGACCGCCGCCGCCGGCAGCGATCTGCACGGCTACAAGACGATCGCCGATATCATGACGGCGCTGAATCCGTTCACCGGAACGTTCTATCGCGAAGCGCTGCAAATGAGCCGTCTGACCCGCGAGATGTTCTGCCTGATGGAAGGGCGGCACGTTCACCCCTCAACGCTCTATCCGGGCGGCGTGGGAACGGTGCCGACGATTCAGCTCTTCACCGATTACATCGTGCGGCTGATGAAGTATGTCGAGTTCATGAAGAAGGTCGTCCCGCTGCATAATGATCTGTTCGACTTCTTCTACGAAGCGCTGCCGGGCTATGAGGAAGTGGGCAAAAGGCGCATCCTGCTCGGATGCTGGGGGGCGTGGAACAATCCAGAAGTGTGCGACTATTCCTATCGTCGGATGAATGAGTGGGGCAAGGCGATGTTTGTGACGCCGGGAGTGGTGGTCGATGGGCAATTGGTCACCAACAACCTGGTCGATATTAATCTCAACATGCGCATCCTGCTCGGCAGCTCTTACTACAAGGACTGGCAGAACGACGAGATGTTCGTCAAGCAGGACCCGCTGGGAAATCCCGTCCATCGCGATCATCCCTGGAACCAGACGACGACGCCCAAACCGCAAAAGCGCAACTTCGACGACAAGTACACGTGGGTGATGTCGCCGCGTTGGTATGATGCGCGCACCGGCGACAATCTGGCCCTCGACACAGGAGGCGGGCCGCTGGCCCGGCTCTGGTCCACCGCGCTTTCGGGCCTGGTGGACATCGGCTACATCAAAGCCACCGGCAACAGCGTCAAGATCTATCTCCCCAAGACCGCTTCGCTTCCCGATGTGGAATTCGAGTGGAAGATCCCCAAGTGGAGCAACACGATCGAGCGCGACCGCGCCCGCACCTACTTCCAGGCCTATTCCGCCGCGGCTGCGCTGCATTTCGCCGAGAAGGCATTGGCCGAGCTTTACGCCGGCCGCACGCGCACTTGGTCAGAGTTTAAGGTGCCGGAAGAGGCGATCAGCGTCGGCTTCACGGAAGCCGTACGCGGCGTTCTTTCGCATCACGTCGTGATCCGTGAAGGAAAAATCGCGAACTATCACCCCTATCCGCCCACTCCCTGGAACGCCAGCCCGCGTGATATTCACGGTACGCCGGGCCCCTACGAAGATGCAGTGCAGAACACGCCCCTGTTTGAGGAGAACGGGCCGGATAAGTTCAAGGGGATCGACATCATGCGCACGGTGCGGAGCTTCGATCCGTGTCTGCCATGCGGAGTGCATATGTATACCGGCGCCGGAAAATTGCTGGACGTGCGGCATGCGCCGATGTTCGGCGCGAGAGGTTGAAAATGGCGGTCGTTGGTCGTGGCATGGGCGGCCCGCCCATGTCTTCAGCAGAAAAACACGGGCGGGCCGCCCGTGCCACGAACATCGCGTTTCAAGAAACGGAACAACCATGACCAACCCCGCCGCCGAGAATGAATTTCGCAGCCGTGTTGTGAAGCTGGAAGGACTGCTTCACGATCTTGAAAACGCCGGCGATCCCGTCGTGCGGGAGAAGGCGCTCGAAGCCGTCCAGACGCTTATGGAGTTTCACGGCGCGGGCATCGCGCGAATCGTGGAACTGATCGCCAAAACCGGAACTGCGGGAGAGCAGTTGCTGACTGATCTCGCCGGAGATGAACTGGTGAGCAGCCTGCTCCTCCTTTATGGGCTTCATCCGTCCGACTTCGACTCGCGCGTCCGACAGGCCATCGACAAGGCGCGCCCGGCCATCCGCCAGCACGGCGGCACGCTCGAGCTGATCTCCATCACCGATGGCGCGGTAAAGGTGCAGGTGGAGCGCAGCGGCCACGGCTGTGGATCGACGGCGGGTAAGATGAAGGCCGCCATCGAAGAGGCGATTTTTAATCTTGCCCCTGAAGTGACAGCGATTGAAATCGAAGGCTTAACGCCGCCGAGCGCTTCGAACGGATTTGTGCCGGTTGAGCAATTGCTCGGCGGTCGTTTGAAAGTGAAACAAGGAGAATGTCATGATCCAGAAAAAGCCCCCGCAGCCGGAGCATGTGCCGGGCACGCATAAAGGTGAGGAGTTGGTGCAGAAGAAGGGGCGTGAGCCCGGGCGTATCGACAACAACCGCCAGGGCTACCGCACCGCCCGCGATTCAACGAGCGTGAATCCCGAGTCGGCGGAGCCGATTGATCCGCGGATGCCGGAGATGCCACCGCCGTGAGTTTCAATTTCGCGTGGCACGGGCGGACCGCCCGCGATTCTGACTGAAGACACGGGCGAGCCGCCCGTGCCACGAAAGACCGGTTGGTCGTCGTCAATTGTTTAGCGGCCCCGCTTGCGGGGCGTTGACTGACAGAGGTGCTGGCTCAGCCTACGAACGCCTCGCAAGCGAGGCCGCTAAACGGATGGCACATCAGCTTCGTCGTGGCGGACGCGTTGGTCGCGGAATCTATGAGATTGTTTTTCTTTGGAAGTATGAAGCAATGCGCACTGAGCACGCGCGGGACGTCCGTGTCACGATTCAGCTTCTGCAATCCCTTCGACATTCGAAGGGTAGCATGTATCGGAAACCCAAACGGTGAACCTCGAGCCATCCACCACCCCAAGCGACCGCAGCGCCGGCGCTCTCGCCGCGCTGCGGCGATTCGTGCGGCCGCGGCCGGCCCGTGAACGGTGCGATCTCTGCGCCGTCGATCTCCCCGAGCAGCATCAGCATCTTTTTTCTCCCGCCGACCGGCAGGTTGCCTGCGCCTGCGACGCGTGCGCGATTCTCTTCAGCAGCGGGCATGCGGGGCGATATAAAGTTGTTCCGCGGCGGGGCGAGTGGTGGCCGGACTTTCATATGAGCGACGCGGAGTGGGAGGGGCTCAGCATTCCGATCAACCTCGCGTTCATCACGCAATCGACGGCAGCGGGGCGGGTGGCGGCTTACTACCCGAGCCCCGCGGGCGCAACCGAAGCATCGCTTCCCCCCCGGGCGTGGGAGCAGTTGCTGACCGATAATCCCCGCCTGCGTGAAATGCAGCCGGACGTGGAAGCGTTGCTGGTGAATCGAGTGGGAACGGCTCGCGAGTATTACCGGGCGCCCATCGATGAATGCTACAAGCTCGTCGGGCTGATCCGCTCCAACTGGCGCGGCTTGTCGGGAGGCGCCGATGTTTGGCGCACCATCGCCGAGTTCTTCAGGGAGCTGCAGGAGAAGTCCAAACTCACGGCAAAAGTGCCGCCGGTGCCCCCGCCGGCGGAATCCGCGAGCGCGGAACGCGGTTAACCGGGATTATTCACCGCAGAGGCGCAGAGATCGCAGAGAAGACTCGTCGCGGAAAAGAGTTAAGTTCATTTATGTCAGCAAAAGGCGGGGCGCAGGTTGCGCAGCTCACATATTTGAATTCTTCTGGTCTTCTCTGCGTTCTTTGCGTCTCTGCGGTAAGTCATGAATTTTTCCGGGTTAAAGCGCACCGAAAGCCGCAGGAATGTCCAGACGCTGGGGGCACCGGGCACTATTGAGTGCTCATTGTTCTATCCCCACACTCGCCGCAGGAATCCGATGAAATTCCTGGACATAATCCCTTCGATATCCTCCTGCGAATAGCCGCGCTTCTTCAACAGGCCGGGAAGTGTTTGGAGATCGGCGATCGAATTCAGGTCCATCGGGGTTTGCTCGGTTCCGTAGCCGCCGTCCAGGTCGGTGCCGATTCCCACATGTTTGGCATTTCCCGCGATCTGGCAGATATGGTCGATGTGCTCGCAAATGCGCTCGATCTTCAGTTGGAAGTCGGCAGGCTTGCTCTTGAGATGCACCCAGCCGGGGATCATCATGATGGCGTCAAACGCCATCCCCAGGATTCCGCCGCGTTCGATGACCGCCTTGATCTGGTCGTCGGCGAATTGCCGGTTCCACGGCGCCAGCGTCCTGCAGTTTTGGTGGCTGGCCCACAGAGGGCCGTCGTACACGTCCAGGGCGTCCCAGAAACATTCATCGCAGAGGTGGGTGACATCGAGAATAATCCCGAGGCGGCGCATCTCCTTTAGCAGTTCCTTGCCCTGCGGGGGAAGAGGCCCTTCGGCGTCGGTGCCATGCGCATACCGGCCCGGCCCATAATGAGCGGGGCCGAGAGCGCGCAAGCCGTCCTGATAGCTCCGCTCCAGGTGCTTGAGCGTGATGATCGAGTCGGCCCCTTCGAGGCTGAGGATGTAGCCGATCGGCAAATGGGCGGGCTTCCTGCGCGACTCGACGACATAAGATGTGCCGTCATCGGGGCGAGGAGCCTTCATCCACACGCCCAGGTGCTGATCGAGCTGCGCGCGGTTGCGAATCTGCACCATCTCCCCGGCTTCCTCCATGAGCCGGTACCACGATAGCTGTCCCTGCGTCGCGGCCCACGCCTGCTCGGGCGAATTCCAGCCCGGCAGACGACCGAAGTAGGGAGTGTAGCGGCCGATTTGTGTGGCGACGCAGAGGCCGATGCGGCCGCGCCGCATCTCGGGAAAGCAGACCGTGTTGTTCCCCCGGTCCACCCTGTCCTTCATGTAGACTTCCCACCGGCGGATTTTTTCCAGCGACCAGCGCTGGTCGCGGTTCCAGTCCAGGGCGTTCATGCTGAGATCGAGGTGGACGTCAAAGATGAAAACAGGATCGCTCATGGGTTCCCTTGATGAAAAGACTGTTCACCACGGAGACACGGAAGCACGGAGGCGCACTCGAAACAAGACAGGATTTCGCAAATCCAAAATAGTGCAGGCGGGGCGTCGCAAGAATTTGAGAGCGCCTCTGTGTCTCCGTGCCTCCGTGGTTGTCCAACGCGCTGCTTCAAAAGCAGCTACTTTAGCGTGCTCAAAAATTCCAGCACGTCTGCCGCTTCCTGCGCGGTCATGCTTTGCAACATTCCCTCGGGCATGATCGAGATGCGCTCGATGCTGGTCTTGGAGATTTGGCCGGCGGGAATCTTGATGGTCTCGCCGCCGGCAATTTTGAGCGACATCTCTTTGGCGTTGCGGGCGAGGACGAAGCCGCTCTTAGTGTCGCCGTTTTTCAATTGCACGTTGGTGGTTTGAAATTGCGGTTCGATCACTTTCGAGGGGAAGCGGATTTGCTCGATCAGGGGCAGGCCCTTCCACTTGCTGGCAACGTGGCTGAGATCGGGGCCGAAGTCGATTCCTTCTCCATTGACGCGGTGGCAGTTCGCGCAGACGGCAGTGAAAACAACTTTGCCGCGGGCGGCAGTTCCCTGCATCGTCAGCAGCGACTCGGACTTGAAGTCGTCGCCCAGGATCTTGCGGCGCTGCGCCTCGGGCAGGAATCGCTCGAAGAGATCGCGCCGCAGTGGATCGGGAATGGCGCTACCTTTGGCGATTGCCGCGGCACGCAGATCGCCCGTGAGCGAGCCATCGATCACTGACAGGGCAACGCTCAGCGCGCCGCTCCCGGTGGCCAGCAGCGGGTCGAGTTGGGCCGCGTCTCCGGCCTTGAGCTTCGCCAGCGCGCTTCGCTCGGCGTCGCGCTGCGCGGTGGCGGGGGAGGTGTCCTTCGGGCCGCTCTTCATGCTGGCGATCCAGTCGCGCACGAGAACCACGCCAGGATCGTCAACCAGTTTTCCGCCGAGATAGGGCATGTGCCCGCGGCCTGCCGTGGCCATGCGCGCGACCATCACACTGCGGTACGGATCGCCCGGGACGATCACCCGGGCATCGGGCAGGCCCAGGTCGCCCTGCACCGGCTTGAAGCGGATCGTGCGCGATTCCTTCAGGGCCGTCTCGATGTTCAGGTAGGTCGGCACTGCTCCGCCGCCGTTGAAGCGGTGGCAGGTGCCGCAGTTGGCGTGGAGATAGGAACGGGCGCGGATCTCCAGATTTTCATGCGTATTTTTCGGGTCGGTCAGCCGCGGCTCATCGGGGGTAATGCCCAGGCGCGTGAAGGCATCAAGCTGGCGGCCGGGCGCTTCCGGCGTCACGCGGTCGAGCTGCAGGAGCGAGAATCCCGGCGCGAAATTGTTCCACGGGCTGTGACAACGCAGACACTCCACCCGGCTGAAAAACCGCCACTTCTGCTGCATCGACCCGCCCGGAGCCGTGGAATCTTTTACGGTGAAGGTCGCCTCGTCCCCCTTGGCGCCAACCAGTTCTGCGTCGGTCTGGGAGGCATTCCAGCGATAGGTATACGCGCCCCACAGCAAGCCGTCGTAGTGCAGGATCTGGGTCTCAATCCGTTGACGCGAAGCCGGATTTCCCCGTTCCATCTCAAGTGTGTAGGTCTTGGCCAAAACCGTGTCGTCGGGGAACGCCCAGCGGCCGGCCGCCGAAACCCCCTGCGCCTGTTCGGCCACCGAAATGCCAAGGGCAGCGGGCAGTCCCAGAAACCGCTCGGCCGTCGCGTGATCGGCCCAGCGGCCGACATTGATCTGATACGGCAGCACTCCCGGGGCGGGAGTTTGCTGCTGGACGTTGGAAAATAATCCCGTCTCGGTCAGTTTACGGGGGAATTTTATGTCCTTTCCGGCATTGGGATTCTTCACGAAGCGCCACAATCCGCCGGCCGCGATGTCGCAGATCACATGCTCGTTGTCGGGCGTGATGCCGAAGCCGACAGGCATGAGCAGCGTATGGCACAACTCGCGGTTTTCGATGACGCGGTCGCCCTCGGTGCGTAGCGACCAGAAGATGCCCGTCTGCCAGTCGCCGTAGATATAAGCGCCTTCAAGCTCGGGCAATTTCTTGCCATGGTAAAATTCGCCGCCGGTGATGCTGGCGGCTTCTTCATGGGAATGGGCGACGAGCGGGGGGAGGATCGGGGTCGGCCCGCGCAGCCGGTCGGGGCGCACGTCCTGTTTGCTGCCTTCGGTGATGCTCCAGCCGTAGTTTCCGCCCGGCTTGATGCGGTAGACCATCTCCCAAAGTTCCCACCCGACATCGCCCACAAAATGCTCGCCGGTCTTGGGATCAAACGCCATTCGCCAGGGGTTGCGCAGGCCGTACGCCCACACTTCGCCGCGGGCGCCGGGCGTGTTGACGAAGGGATTGTCCTTGGGAATGCCGTACGCTTTTGTGCCTTCGGGATGATCGACGTCGATGCGCAGGATGCTCGACAGCACGTCGCTGATATCCTGCCCGCTCACTTGCTCATCGGGCGGCTCGGCGCCGGAGCCGTCGCCGGTCGAGATATACAGCATTCCGTCCTTGGGCCCGAAGCGGATGTTGCCGCCGTTATGCCCGCCTCCCTGCCACATGAAGATGATCTTGCCCGAAGCGATATCAAGGCGGGGGGGATTATCTTTGGTGACGTTAAATCGGACGATGCGGGTGCCGTTCTCGGTCTTTTTCTGACCGTGCGGATCCTGGATGACCCAGACGTATGCATAGCGATTTTCCGCAAAACGGGGATGAAACGTGATGCTGTAGCACTGATTGATTTCCGGGTCGAACTTCGTCATGTCGGCGAAAAGATCGGCCTTTTCGACCTGTTCGTCATTCGGAAATGAAAATATCTTGCCGGTGTGCTCGATCACCACGATGCGGTCGGTGCCGGGAATGGTCGCTGCTTCCAACGGCTGATCGAAGGTGAGCTGCGGAAATGCCCGCTCAACGCGGTAGGGGAGTGGCGGCTCGGGCGTGCCATGCACGGCTGACGTCGTCCAGGGGACGCGCTGCTGAAGCGCCTGCGTCAGGCTGGCAGATGGCGCCGGCACTGCGTTCACCGCTGACAGTTGGACCTTGGCGAGATAGATGTTGGCCTTGCCCTCGTGGCGGGAGTAATAGCTCACCCAGAGCAGATCGTTATGCCAGACGAGGCCAGCGTAGCTGGTGTCGCCACCCGAGGGAAGCTTGAGGAATTCGGTCAGCGTCCCCTTCTGCGGATCGATCCACGCCAGCGACGTGCGAGCGCCTCCGTCGAGCAAGCGAACGGCCGCCACAAAGCGGCCATCAGGGAGTCGCAGCATGTGCGGCCCTCCGATCCGCTGGCTTAAATCTTTCCACTCCCATTTTGTATAGGGCGCCTGGGAAACACCGAGCAGGGCGTTGCTCGGCTTGCCGTCGCGTCGTAGCAAGCAATAGCAAACATCGCCCTCGAAAACGAGGGATGTCTCGTTGGGATAGCCGACGTCGTAGAGACGCTCGACGAGCGTCTCAAATTTCCTGCCATCCTTGCTGGAGTACAGGCGGACGGATTTATCTTTGCCGCAGCCGTAGCCGATTCCGTAGGCCGTGCCCTTGTGCCAAGTGACCCGCCAAAGCCAAAAATCAGGATCGCCGATTTCCTGCTTCTCGCTCCACTTCACGCCATCCTTGGAGAACCATGCGAGAGATTGATGGGTGTGTTTTGATTTGTCGTGCAGCGCTTCCGCGCCGCTGAGCATCAGCTGCCCGTCCGGCGTCACGGTGATCTTGGCATCGCGCAGATCGGAATTGGTTGAAGTGATCAGCGCCGCCGATTCCCATTTCTCGCCATCGACAGAAGTGAGGACGCGCAGGGCGCCATCGGGAGAGACATGGGCCTTGCCTTCGCGAAAGACGCAGAACCACCGGTCCTTGAAACGGACAAGGTCCGTGAACGCGTTATGCGGTGCCTGGTCCCAGATCTTCCGTACGTCCAGCACCTTGACCGGCCCTTCGGCCCGTGCGATTCGCGAGGCGCCATCGGGCGGCGCATCACCTGCCGATGCGCTGACCGCAAAGAGTGCGATCAGCATATAGGCGTACCAGGGTCTTGAAAGAAATGGATTGAATGACGTCAAAAGACGGGCGCGGATATCTGCCATGACCTTCATGTTATCGATTCTCCGACAAAAAATGAAAGCTGGATGGGAAAGGTGCAATGCCATCAGGTGCTGCAGTTTCGCTCGACACCCGGGCGTGCATGTCTAATACATGAGATCGATCCACTCGTTCAGCACAATCCGACGAATCCGAGGAACTCAAAAGCCCATGCTGCTTGCAGCATGGGTCGCGTGCGATTTCTCTCGATGTGCACGGGTTTGAAGCGAAGACCGAAACAAAAGAACCCCGGTCCTCGCGAGAGGACCGGGGTTCAAGTTGATAATGCTGGCAGTGACCTACTTTCCCGCTGACGCAGTATCATTGGCCCGGCGGTCTTAACGGCCGTGTTCGGAATGGGAACGGGTGTGTCCCCGCCGGTATGGCCACCAGCAAAGCCTTCTCCCGCCTGTTAAGGCGGAAGAAGGATAAGTTGTCAGTTGCCAGTGATCAGTTGCCAGTGGAACGCAAAACTTTCGCATTGCATTTCACTGACAACTGGCAACTGGCCGCTGGCAACTTATTTAAGAATGATAAGGTTCATTGGTTTCCGCGACGCTATCGTCGGGCGCACTTTTTGGTGCGTCAAATCATTGGCCCATCGTTGCACTTGGTCCGTTGTCAGTCGTCCGTTGTCAGTTGTGGGCAATTTGCCTTTAACAACCGACTAATGACAACTGACCAGGGACCAATCAACGATGATCGATAAAAGTGGCCAAACTGTCGACCATTAGTACCGGTAACCTGAAGACTTTTCAGTCCGTACAGCTCCGGCCTATCAACCGGGTGGTCTACCCGGGGTCTCTCGCTATAAATAGCACGGAACCCTCGTCTTGGCGTAGGCTTCACGCTTAGATGCTTTCAGCGTTTATCCGTTCCGGACATAGCTACCCAGCCGTGCCGCTAGCGCGACAACTGGTACACCAGGGGTCCGTCCTTCCCAATCCTCTCGTACTAGGGAAGAGGCGCCGTCAAGGTTCCCACGCCCACAGCAGATAGGGACCGACCTGGCTCACGCCGGTCTGAACCCAGCTCGCGTACCGCTTTAATTGGCGAACAGCCAAACCCTTGGGACCGCCTTCAGCCCCAGGATGCGATGGGCCGACATCGAGGTGCCAAACCGCCTCGCCGCTATGGACGCTCGGAGGCGATCAGCCTGTTATCCCCAGCGTACCTTTTATCCGTTGAGCTATGGCCCTTCCACACGGGACCACAGGATCACTAAGGCCGTCTTTCGACTCTGCTCGTGCCGTGGCACTCGCAGTCAAGCAGGCTTATACCTTTACACTCGTCGGACGATTGCCAACCGTCCTGAGCCTACCTTTGCACTCCTCCGTTACTCTTTTGGAGGAGACCGCCCCAGTCAAACTGCCCACCTAGCACTGTTCCCTGCCCGGTTTCACGGGTCAGGGTGAGACGACGAACGCAAACAGGGTGGTATTTCACATTGTGGCTCCCCCCCGGCCGGAACCGGGGGATCAACGCCTCCCACCTATACTACGCAGTCCACGACCGGCGTCAGTACCAGGCTACAGTAAAGGTGCATGGGGTCTTTCCGTCTTGCTGCGGGAAGGCGGTATCTTCACCGCCACTTCAATTTCACCGAGTCTGCGGTCGAGACAGCGACCAAGTCGTTACGCCGTTCATGCACGTCGGAACTTACCCGACAAGGAACTTCGCTACCTTAGGACCGTCATAGTTACGGCCGCCGTTTACCGGTGCTTCGGTCGTCAGCTTCAGGACGAATCCCTGACCGACTTCCTTAACATTCCGGCACCGAGCAGGCGTCACTCTGTATACTTCCTCTTGCGAGTTTGCACAGAGCTGTGTTTTTGATAAACAGTCGCCCAGTCTGATTCCTGCGCCCTCTCGCCGAAGCGAGGAGGGACCCCTTCTCCCTAAGTTACGGGGTTAGATTGCCTAGTTCCTTAACCGCAGTTCTCTCGAGCGCCTGAGGATACTCTCCTCGCCTACCTGTGTCAGTTTTAGTACGGGCGACTGTGTCGTCATCTCCAGACTTTTCTCGAGCCTTCCTCCACAGACTTCGGAAACAAAGCGTCCTCGATCTTGCGAAACCCCCACAACTAACCGGGGGATCTGCCTTGGAAGGCTACATCTGGAGGTTCAACCTTCACAGCCGGTGCAGGAATATTAACCTGCTGTGCATCGTCTACGCCTTTCGGCCTCGACTTAGCTTCCGACTAACCCTGGGCGGATTTACCTTCCCCAGGAAACCTTAGGCTTTCGGCGTGCAGGATTTTCACCTGCATTATCGTTACTCATGCCGGCATTCTCACTTCCATACGCTCCAGCACTCCTTACGGTATGCCTTCGACGCGGTATGGAACGCTCATCTACCGCTTGCTTGCGCAAACTCGCTGCTTCGGTACACAACTTATTCCCGATCATTTACGGCGCTACCCTGCTCGACCAGTAAGCTATTACGCACTTTTTAAATGGTGGCTGCTTCTAAGCCAACATCCTGGCTGTCACAGCAGGATAACTTCCTACCGAACTGAGTTGTGTTTGGGGACCTTAGCAGGCGATCCGGGTTGTTTCCCTTTTGACCGCGAAGATTATCCCTCGCGGACTCACTCCCGAGATAAGCTCAACAGTATTCGGAGTTTGGTAGAGGCGTGTAGGCGGGTAGCCCCACGTCCTCTTTCAGTAGCTCTACCCCTGTTGAGTAGTGGCTCGAGGCTGCCCCTAAAGGCATTTCGATGAGAACCAGATATCTCCCCGTTTGATTAGACTTTCACTCCTCCCCACAAGTCATGCCAGAACTTTTCAACGTTCACGGCTTCGGTCCTTCTGTCCCGGTTAAGAGACATGCAACCTGCTCATGGGTAGATCACGGGGTTTCGGGCCGCATGCCAACGACTTAGACGCCCATTTCAGACTCGCTTTCGCTACGGCTCCGTCGCTAAACGACTTAGCCTCGCCGCGGACATGCACTCGCCGGCCCATTATGCAAAAGGTACGCCGTCATCCATTGCCCTTGCGGGCCATAGGACTCCGACCGCTTGTAAGTGTACGGTTTCAGGTGCTTTTAACTCGGCTCGTCGCCGTGCTTTTCATCGTTCAATCGCCCTACTGATTCACTATCGGTCATCGAGGAGTATTTAGCCTTGGCCGGTGGGCCGGCCAGCTTCGCACGGAGTTCCACGAGCTCCGTGCTACTCTGGTACATCTCTCAACGGGGCCTTATTCCGACCGTCTACGGGACTTTCACCCTCTATGGTCAGACTTTCCAGACTGTTTGACTGGGAACAGGACTCCCTCAAGATGCCCGCAACCCCGGGACGAATCCCGGTTTGGGCTATGTCCGCTTTCGCTCGCCGCTACTGACGGAATCAATGTCTTTTTCTTTTCCTGCAGGTACTTAGATGTTTCAGTTCCCTGCGTTCGCTCTACCCGTCCTATGCGTTCAGACGGGAGTGACGGAGGTTTGCTCCGCCGCGTTTCCGCATTCAGAAATCTCCGGATCGATGCTCGTTTGCCAGCTCCCCGGAGCTTTTCGCAGGCTGCCGCGTCTTTCGTCGCCTCTCGATGCCAAGACATCCACCGTACACCCTTAAGAGTTTGGCCACATTTATCGATCATCGTCAATTCACGTCCAATGAGTTGTCAGTTGTCAGTTGCCAGTTGCCAGTGGAAAACAAAACAAACGTCCTCCAACGGCGCCCGGCAGCTTTCTTCCGGCCTCTCATCGTCCGCTTAACTCTCGTCCAGCACAAACGTCGAAGGAAATCGACTCCTGCGCCAAATGAAAGTTCCGCCAGGGCAGGCGGGACGTGGAACGAAATGCGTCATCAATCGACAACCATCAGCCGAAAGCAAAGACTCTTGATCTTCACTGGCAACTGACAACTGGCAACTGGCAACTCATTCCCGTTCCGAATCTCTAACGGGCCAATGATTTTCGCCAAAAAGGTGCCCGACGACACCTACCCGAGCCTGTAAATCTGAAATCTCAAATTTGAGATCTCAAATTCCAATTCGCTCCAGACGGAAAAACCGGTGGTGTTCAATCACCACCTTGCCCAACCCCTGGCGTGGGAACGTCAGGGAAGGGTAAATGGGTAGGCGTCGCGGATGTTCACTTGCTATTTTGCAAATAAACCTTGAACCTCATCATTCACTTGTCAAAGAGCTGTTCTTCTCCGGCTTAGCTTGCGGCTTTGCCGTCGTTGAACCCTCGGGTGATTACCCGATTCGAGGCCGGCGATTGCTCGCGGGCCTCTATTCGGCACCAAGGGCTATTCACCCATGGTGCCGTTCGATTGGCAAAAGAATAGTCGGAAGACATCGAGGTCGTGCTGACAGGAATACGATCACGTCGTTCGCTTTTGAGGGCGAGGACGGTGAAAGTTCTAAATATCCTTTAGAAAGGAGGTGATCCAGCCGCAGGTTCCCCTACGGCTACCTTGTTACGACTTAGTCCCAGTCACCGAGCCTGGCGTAGACACCACTGTAGTGTGGCGGCTTCGGCCATTCCCGGCTCCCATGACTTGACGGGCGGTGTGTACAAGGCTCAGGAACACATTCACCGCGGCGTAGCTGATCCGCGATTACTAGCGATTCCAACTTCACGGAGGCGGGTTGCAGCCTCCGATCTGAACTGGGGGGTGATTTCTGCGATTTCCTCCAGCTTGCGCTCTAGGTTCGCTCTGTGCACCCCATTGTAGCACGTGTGTGGCCCTGGGCATAAAGGCCATGAGGACTTGACGTCATCTCCACCTTCCTCCGGTTTGACACCGGCAGTCCCCTTAGAGTCCCCGGCATAACCCGCTGGTAACTAAGGGCAAAGGTTTCGCTCGTTAAGGGACTTAACCCGACATCTCACGACACGAGCTGACGACAGCCATGCAGCACCTGTACTTGTTGTTCCCCTTGCGGGGCCTACTCCACTTTCATGGAGATAATCCAAGCATGTCAAGCCCAGGTAAGGTTCTGCGCGTTGCTTCGAATTAAACCACATGCTCCACCGCTTGTGTGAGCCCCCGTCAATTCCTTTGAGTTTTAGCCTTGCGACCGTACTTCCCAGGCGGTCGACTTAGCACTTTTGCTTCGACCGTGAAACCGTCAGAGGTCCCACGATCTAGTCGACATCGTTTAGGGCCAGGACTACCGGGGTATCTAATCCCGTTCGCTCCCCTGGCTTTCGTGTCTCAGCGTCAGCAGATCCCCAGCAGACTGTCTTCACCTTTGGCGTTCCAAGTGATATCTACGCATTTCACCGCTCCACCACTTGTTCCATCTGCCCCTAGATCGCTCAAGACCGCCAGTATACCCAGCCATTCCCCGGTTGAGCCGGGGGATTTCACAAGGTACTTAACGGCCCGCCTACACACGCTTTAAGCCCAGTGATTCCGCCTAACGCTCGGCACCTCTGTCTTACCGCGGCTGCTGGCACAGAGTTAGCCGTGCCTTCCTCTGGGGCTCCTCAGAACTTGGTAACCCCTGACAGTGGTTTACATCCCGAAGGACTTCGTCCCACACGCGGCGTCGCTCCGTCACACTTGCGTGCATTGCGGAAGATTCGTTACTGCAGCCCCCCGTAGGAGTCTGGGCAGTGTCTCAGTCCCAATGTGGCCGGCCGACCTCTCAGTCCGGCTACGCGTCATAGCCTTGGTGAGCCGTTACCTCACCAACTAGCTGATACGATATCGCCCGCTCCTTCAGCGGATTGCTCCTTTGAGTCCCACTCCATGCGAAGCAGGAATATCTCCCGGTATTACCCAGAGTTTCCCCTGGCTATCCCGGACTAAAGGGTACGTTAGCGATACATTACTCACCCGTTCGCCACTAAGGTATTGCTACCTCCGTGCGACTTGCATGTCTTAGCCACGCCGCCAGCGTTCAGGCTGAGCCAGGATCAAACTCTTCAATTTAATTTCTTGGACTCTTTGCCTTCCTCCAGCCGCTCGTGAATAAGTTGCCAGTTGAAAGTTGTCAGTTGCCAGTCAACACCAATGCGTTTGCATCTGCGCTTTAACTGGCAACCCACAACTGACAACTGGCAACTTATCCAGACCGGTCTTACGGTTTCAGGAAAGAGGTTATCCGCGAAACGAGTTTGTCCAACCCGATCCGCTCGAATCTCAAATTTGAATTCTCAAATCTCAGATCCAACCAAATCGGGATGTTACTGCCCTCGCGGCCGGCTAAGACCGGAGGGTCAGTGCCCTGAGGTGGCGATCACGATATCTTGGGGACAAGCCCTTCGACTCGCTTCGCTCGCTCAGGACAGGCAAGGCTCAAACTTCCTATCTGGCCGACACCCCGGCTTAAGGGGTGTCAGTTCTTACTCAAAATTGATCAAGGAAGATCACTTTGCATGCACCATCAAGGACGTTTGAGATTTACGATCCGAGATCCTCAATGAGATCCCAGACCATCAATTCCCGGCACATCAGCGTCCCGGAGACAAGCTCCAAAAACCCTGGCGTGCCGGTTCGCCTGCCCCAGTCTTGTACACAAGACCAAGGCAGGCACACGTCCTCGACAGCTTTCCGACTATTCACTTGCCAAAGAACACGAGCCATCTTGCGACAACTCGAAACAACCATAAGCAGCTTGCCACCGCTTCGGCCGTCATCCCTCAATTCTCGTCCGGCGAGGGGAGGGGAATAATAGCGGGCACTTTCACGCTGTCAACAGGTGTCGCACATGATTTTTTCACAATCTTAATCGATTGATCCAAATCATTTCGCGAACCATAACACGATGCATATCAAACGTTTACACGTCCGACAGGCCCGCGCGATACCGGAACCGGCCATAGTTGCCGATTTCCAACCGGGTCCAAGCTCAATTTCAGGGAACGTCAAACCGAGTCATGCTGCCGCGGTTAAAGGCACCTTGGCGACTCTCGACGAAGAATTGAAATCTCGCTGCAACTGTCCTCAATCTGACAGTCTTTAATTCTACGACTGAAACCCTCGCGGGTTCGACGTTCGACGATTAAGTCGCGTCCATCAATCGGGAGGAATACTATACCGCGCTCCTTCCCAACTGCAAGTCCAAATTGCCCCCTCTGTGAGATATTTTGTAGATGAGCAAGATTATGATTCCTGGCCGCGGCTCCCTTGGAAGGGTTTCGAGAGAACCTCGCACCGGTCGGCACAGTCGCTCCCCTCGCTTCTGAGGCGCGGAACGATCTCAGCAAATCGCCGGACCACGTAATCGACTTCCGCCAAGGTGGTAAATCGTCCAAGGCTGAAACGAATCGAACTCAGGGCCAACTCCTCGCTTACACTCATCGCCCGGAGTACATGACTCGCCGCCATGCTCGCGCTGGTGCAGGCTGAGCCGGAACTGATCGCGATGTCCGTCAGGGCATTGAGAAGAGATGACCCATCGACGCCGGGGAAAGAGATATTGGCGACGTGCGGCAGGCGGTTTTTTTCATCACCGTTTACGACGATGTTTCCAACTCGCTGCGCCAAGCCCGATTGCAGACGATCGCGCAAAGCAGAAATCCGCATCCGCTCGTTGACCATTTCATGATTCGCCAATTCGCACGTCATGCCGGCGGCGACGATGCCGGGCACATTCAGCGTGCCCGAGCGAAAGCCCCGTTCGTGTGCGCCACCATCGAAGAGGGGCGAGAGGCGCACGCGCGGGTTTTTCTTGCGAATGTAGAGGACGCCAACACCCTTGGGGCCGTACAACTTGTGGGCGGACAAACTGAGAAGGTCAATGCCGTCTCCCTGCACATCAACAGAAATCTTGCCGACGGCCTGGGTGGCGTCAGTATGGAAGAGGACGCCTTTCGCTTTGCAAATTGCGCCGATCTCGCGGATGGGCTGAATGGTGCCCGTCTCGTTATTGGCGTACATGATGGAGACGAGAATCGTATCGGGGCGAATGGCGTCGGCGATTTGCTGAGGAGAGATACGTCCGACGCGATCAACAGGAAGAAGAGTCGTTTCGTACCCGGCCCCCGCGAGCCGCTGAAATGGATCGAGCACGGCTTTATGCTCGGTCACTTGCGTGATGAGATGGCGGCCTTTTTCGTGGTAAACATCGGCGACGCCTTTGATCGCCAGATTGTTGGCCTCGGTTGCACCGCTCGTCCAGACGATTTCCCGGGCACCGTGCTTCTCGTCCTGTTCTGCATTGAGCAGCGCTGCCACCTGATTGCGCGCATGAATCACGGCCTGATCCGCAGCGCGGCCGAACTCATGGGTGCGGCTGGCGGCATTACCGAAAATCTCCGTGAAATAGGGCTTCATCGCGTCGAACACGCGCGGATCGACGGGAGTGGTGGCGTTGTAATCGAGATAGATCGGCAGCTTCATGTCCCGCCCCCCGGCCGGACTACATCAGCCACCCGCACGTCCTCAAGAAAGCGAACCAGCCGGTGATGAAGCGCCTGCAACGGCGCCTGGACGGCACAATGTCCACTGACCCGGCAGGCTTCGGATTCGGCGCCGGTGGCATGGTCGCAGACGCCGGATTCGCCGGCGCATTCAACAAGCTTCACCGGCCCCTCAAGAGCGACGATGAGATCGTGCAGCGAGACGGCGGCGAGGTCGCTTGCGATTTCGTATCCTCCCTTCACGCCACGCGTGCTGCGGAGCATGCCGTGATGTTGCAAGTCCTTGAGAATGTTCATGAGCAGTGCGGCGGGAAGATTGCGCGCCTCGGCGATCTCACGGGCCGAGGCGATGCGACCGGGGCGCTCGGCGAGATACGCCAGCGCGATCAGCGCATAATCGGTCTTCTTGGTGAGCGAGATCATCCTGCACATCCGCCAATCGATGCATATCGGGACTTTGCAATCATATCGCCGGATTCGCGGGGAATCCAAGGGTTGGGTTCTCAAACGGTCGCAAGTGCTTGACTCCCTCGAACATGGCCCCGACGATAATTGATGAATGGCGCGATTCACGACAATTCTCGGGGCAACGGCGGCGGCGACGGTCCTCTTGCTGGGCGGTCTTGCGCGGGCGCAATCGCGGACGCAATCACCCGGCGACGAACCGGGGTCTGAGCTTCAGGTTTATCTCGTGACCTTTGGCCCCGGCGAAGCGCCCTGGGAGAAATATGGGCACAATGCCCTCCGCATTGTGAACGATAGCCGCTCCGATGCTTACCACGATGTGCTGTGGCACTGGGGACGGTTCGATTTTGAGCATCCTGTGCAGTTTGTCTGCCGCTTTATCCAGGCACGGCTCATGTATGAGATGGCGTTCAATGTGGAAGCCGAGCAGGAACTCAAGGCATATGGGACGACCGATCGCCGAAGCGTTCAGCAGCAACAGCTCAATTTGACGTCGCGGCAAAAGTGGGACCTGCTGCGCCAATTGATTCGGGATTACGACGACAAAGAGACGCGCGTTTATCGCTACGATTATTACACCAACAACTGCGCCTCCCGCATTCGCGATGTCGTGGATGGGCTGGCGGACCATCGGCTGCTCGCACACACCAAGGGAGTGGCATCGGGAACAACCTACCGGTTTCATACCGATCGACACGCGGCCGGCTCGATTTGGCTGTATGTCGTGCTTGAAGCCGTTTTGGGCCATCCGGTGGATCAGCCGATTGATCAATGGGCGGAGATGTTTCTACCGGAAAAACTGCATGATCGGATCAATGAGATCAAGATCGTGCGTGATGGCCGGGAGATGCCGCTCGTGTTGTCGGATGTGAGGTTGTATCCCGGCGGTCGGGCCGCAGTTTTGAATAAGCCGCCCCTCTATGCGCCCTGGCTATTGTTGTTTGGCGTTCTGCTGGGGGCGATCTACGCGGGGCTGGCCCGTCAAGTAGGGCGACATTGGGCGATCCGCTGGGGTTTTATTCTGGCGACATTTCCATGGCTGCTGCTGATGAGCGGCGGCGGGGCGTTTATGTGGTGGGCATGGCTCGGCACGGATCATGCCGTGGCGCGGAACAATGAGAATGTGATGCATGTAAGCGTGTTGTCGCTGGCTCTGCTCGTGCTGGTGCCGCGGTTGGCGCTGGGGCGGCTGCGGCGGGTGGTTCTCGTGGGGCGGATTGCATTTACCATTGTGGGAATATCGGTGGCGGGGCTGCTGCTCAAGGGATTGCCGTGGTTTGACCAGGTGAATTATTCGATTGTTGCGTTGTGTCTGCCGGTGAATGCAGCGATGGCGTATGCGGTCTGGGTGATGAGCAGAAAGCCGGTGACGGCGGGGGTGGAAGTGGCGAAGGAGGATGAGCCGGCGCTCGCGGAAAAGAAGAAACGAGCGCCTGCGCGATGAGGACGGTGCGGACCAGGGATGCGGCATAGCTTGTGGGTGTACTCGCCCACCGCGTCACACACGCCCGGCGAGGATGGTGGGCGAGTACACCCACCCTACATTGGATGTTGCCGCACCACTAGAAATCATGCGATCCGTCGTTGGCGTCCGATAATTGGAACAGCGCCGACGTTTTTTCCCCAGGTTTTGCCATGCGATTGTATGTTGCTGCTCTCTTGTGCGTGAATTCCATTCTGTGCACTGGCTGTCCGCCCGGCCCTTCCGATGGGAAGCCACAGGGCCGGATGCCCAACCCGCCCAAGCAGGCGCCTCCCGCACCGCCGAAAAAGGATGTCGCGCTCGACCCTGAACTGGCGGCCGCGGCCGACCGGGAAATCACGGCGGCGCTGCGGTCCAATGATCCCATCCATCGCGTCCATGCGCTGGAAGCCATCCGCGAAAGCGAATCACTCCACCACAAGACGGACATTTTAACCGCGCTAAAGGATTCCGAGGCGGTGGTTCGATTCGCGGCGGCTTTGGCGGCGGGGGAACTCAAGATCAAGGAGGCGATGCCGGCCCTTCTTGCCCTTGTCGATGATCATAGCGAAAACGTCCGCGTGGCAGTTCGTTTCGCGCTGCATCGGCTTGGCGATACGCGTCTTAGCCACGACCTGGAAAAAATGGCGACCGATGCCAGCCCGCTGGTGCGCGGGAATACGGCGCTGGTGCTGGGGCTGCTGGGGGAACCGAGCGCCCTGACCATCCTGCGGATTCTGCGGCTCGATGCCAACCCAGCCGTCCGTCAACAGGCGTCGGAGGGATGTGGCGGCTGGGGGATGAAGAGGGGATGAAGGACCTGGTCGGGATGACGCTGAGCCGGTATCCGGATGATCAGATGATCGGGTATCTGGGGCTGGCCTGGCCACGAAACGTGATTGTCCGCCAGCATGTCCGTGCCGGGCTGGTGGGCGAGGAATCGAACGATCCAAACCTGGAGAATTGGCTGGCGGTGCCATTGGTTGCCAGCCGGGCAATGGGTTTGCTCCGTTCGGATGAAGGATATGCCGTTTCGCAAAAAGGGGCGGCCAGTAAAGACCCGCAGCTTCGGATGCTGGCGGCGCTGGCATTTGGGGCCATCGGCAGGGCGGATTCTCAGGATATCCTGCGCAAATTGCTATCCGATGCCGATCCAGCCGTCAGAATCGCTGCGGCGACGGCGATTTTGCAGTTGAATCGCCCTCGATAAACCGCAGAAAAGCTTGACAGCCCCGGCAGGGGGGTTAGGATAACATTTCGCGGAAATCGGACGATTGCCAGGTTGCAGGAATAACCTTCACACCGGGAAAAGACACCACTGCCACACACCTTAGTCCAAGGAGCCCACCGTGAGCGCACTTACCAAGATTTTTGTAGTTCTGCACGTTGTCGTGTCATTGATGCTGGCGGCGGCCCTCATTGTGTTCGTCAATCGCCAGGAAAACTACAAGTTGACCGCCAAGGCTGCCGATGATCGCGCCGTCATCGCCAACAATCTGGCGGCCATGCGGGCCGCCGAGACAGAAAAAGTGCGCGGCCAGACTGGGGCCATCGTGGTGGAAAAGGACGCGCAGATCAGCGTCCTGCAAAACGATGTGAAGAACCGCGAAGCGACCATCGCCACCAAGGATGGCGAGATTGCCCGGCTCGAAGCTGACAAGAACCAGCAGCAAGCCTCAGTCGTCTCGGCCAATGCTGCTTTGCAGGTGGCACAGGCTGACTTGAAGGCCCAACGGGAGGCTTATGCGACGTTGCAAACTGAACACGATAGGACGCAAAAACAAAACGTTGAATCCAATACGCGAATCACGGAATTGACCGCCGCCCTGGATGTGACCACCCGCCACGATCGCTACATGGCCGAGCAGGTGACGGGGCTTCAGACGCAGAATACGCAGTTGCTTGATGTGCTTCGCAAGTACAACATCAGCCCGACCGGCAATACGCTGCCGGCCGGCGGGGCCATCAACCCGGTGCCCGCCGTCAACATCAACGGCATCGTTCGTGATTTTAAGAACATCAACGGCGTTCCGTTCGCGACGATTTCGCTCGGCAGCGCAGATGCCGTCACCCGCGGCATGAAGTTCAACGTCATCGACCCGGTGCAAGGCCGCTTCCTTGGCTACCTGATCGTTGACACCGTCAATGCCCACGACGCGACCGGCCGTCTGGAAGGCCCGCTCGTAACCCAGGTTCGCGCGAACGTCAGCGAAGTGCGAACGCAGTTGTAAGCCAGTGGCCGAGTGGCAGCACGGGCTTCCAGCCCGTGTGAAGAAGTTTGGTCCGTTCCATACCGAGTAGCAATCCGCCCAGAGGAGAAAATCATGGCCCGCTCGTCCGCCGGTGGCGATCAGATCCTGGTGAAGCCGACCAACAACGTCTACACGGTGCTGGCGGCGGTGGGAATTATCGCCGGGATCGTCGCGATTGTTTACATCATCATGATGCACAAGCAGATGTATCCCAACACCGATTTCTTCGGACCCGCGTAAGCCGAAGTATCGTCTCGACTTTGTCTGGAGACATCGTTCTACTTTGTGGGACGTGTTTTTCGATCGATTCCATTTCGTTGACCCCGGCCCGCTGATCGACGGCGATCTTGAACTCATCGCGCCCGATGCCCGGCTGGTGGATGAACTGCTCATCTCCACCTCGCACCCACTGACCCAACTCCACGCCCCCAACGATGCGCAGGTGACGCGCGATCAGCTTCTGCACTTCATCTCCAACGCGCCCCTCGGTCACGAGATGAAGAACACGAACGGGGCGAAAATCCCGCAATATCATTTTTGGATGCGCGTGCGGGAACAATGGTGGCGAAAGCCCCAAAGCCCTCCGATCCGCATGGTGGGCGGCATCGGTTTGCGTCTTGGCTCGACTCCGAGCATCGAACTTTACTACGGCCACTTCGGCTATCACGTCTATCCGCCCGCTCGGGGCCGCGGATATGCCGCCCGCGCCTGCAGGCTCTTGTTTCCCCTCGCGCGCCACCACGGATTCAAGACGCTGTGGGTCACCTGCAATCCAGAGAACATCGCGTCCCGCGTCACTTGCGAACGCATTGGCGGCGAGTTGGTGGAAGTGGTTCCAATTCCAGAGGACGACCCGCTCTACGCGCGGGGAGAGACGCACAAGTGCCGGTATCGAATAGACAATCGCCGGGCGCGATGAAGGCGGGTCCGCCTTGATCTTGAGGATTTATTCGTGGCACGGGTTTCCAACCCGTGTTTTCGTTCTCAAACACGGGTTGGAAACCCGTGCCACGAATAGATTCACAAGTACTTGCGGACCCTTTGGGGCATTTTGATCAGGCGTGGTGATTTCAGCAAAGTAGGACGGGTGTACTCGCCCACTGAGAAGCGCGATCGGCGGAGGTGGTGGGCGAGTACGAGTACCTCACGCAACATCGCGATGTCGCGGAAACTGGGCGAGTACACCCACCCTACGTTTTTTTGTGACCAGTTCGACTAGCACCTGACATGGTCACTGAAGTGACCACGCCTGGCTATGCAACCACATCACCGATCACGGTGAAGTTCAGCGGATTGGCTTTGCCGTTGATCAGGGCGAAAACTACCTTGGCGCTGTGATGGCCTTTTACCGCGGCGTTCATACGGATCTTGAAGGTGGTCGATCCGCCGGCGACTACGGTCTTGGCTGGTTGCTGGAGGACGGTGAAGCCGTTGTTACTGGCCAGGGTGATGCTGCCGAGCGTCATCGTGGTTTTGGTGGTGTTGCGGACGATGAAGACCATGTCCTTTCCGGCCATCCCAACCTTCTGGCTGCCGAAGTTGACGGTGCTTCCGCCTACCACGGTGTGAGGAGCCGGCGTTGGAGTGGGGGTGGGGATCACCGGCGTAGTCGTCTTCCCGGCAAAGTTCAGGCTCACGTCATCGATGAACCAGCCGCGGGCATTTTGCATTCCAGCGCTGGCGGTGAAGAGGATCCGCACGGGAAGGATGTAGGCCCCGCCAAGGCTTTGCGTCACGGGGATTTTGAAGGTTGTCCAGCGTCCGCCGGGCTGATAGCCGGTGAGAACTTCGACACCATCTGCGCTGAAATTCTGCACCGGCGACCATCCCGTGCTGGGCATCCAATATTGCCATTCGACCATCATCAGCGTGCTCGAAGCCTTGTCGGTGAAGCTGTTGAATTGTAAGGTGACCGGCTGACCGGCGGTGTTTTTTGGGAGATAAAAGGCCGGGGAAATCAGCGAGCTGGTTTGCCCGGCTACGGGGGTTGTGGTCAAACCGGTGCCGGCGAGTTTTCCGCCGCCGGGCGAAGTGATGCCGGTGGCGGCGCCGATGTCCCACATTCCGCCGGTGGTGCTCCAGCCGTTGAAGCCGGCTTCAAATTTGGTGTCGGCGGCCCAGGGCTTCTGGATCGATGTCCGGTTGATCTCGACATCATCGATGTACCAGCCCGGAGCTCCATTGCGCATGCCGTAGTTGTGAAAGCCGATCTGCACCTTGCTGCCGGCGAATTGGGTGAGGTCTAGGCTGACGGTGCCCCAAGTCTTGGAAACCTGCGGAACAGGCTCGGTATTGGGATCGATCACATTCCACGGCCCCCATCCGCCGAGGTCCGGCTCATAGGTGCGGACGGTGGGAATTGATGCGCCAAATCCGCCGTTCGCGGAATAGTTGGTCCACTGCGACCATTTCAGATACAGGTGATCGGAGTATTGATTGACGGATGGAAGGCTGATGACCGGGCTGGCGAGATAGGCATCATCGCCGGGGTTGGTGGTGGCGGCGACTTTCGTTCCAGAATGGGCGACGCGCGGGCCGCCGTTCACATTGCCGATGGTCCAGGGATTGCGATAGTCGATGCCGAGCGCCGTATCGACGCTCCACCCTTTGTTCCCGGCTTCAAAGTTGTCAGAGAAGAGGACGGTGGTGGACATCAACTTGCGATCTTCGAGAAGTTCGATGGCGGGGACTTTGGTGTTGTGGGATTGCTTTTTCATGGCGTTCTCCGGCGCGGGAAAGGTGGAATGGGTGATTCCGTTGCGGGGGATACGCGATGGGTGCGACGGGACTGCGCGCAATTTATCCCGCCCTACAAGAATTTGAGGAATGGATTCGAAAAATCGCGCCAAGAGTCGGCTTGGCGCGAAAAAGAATCATGCGCCGACGATCGAATTATTGGCCGAATCGATCGTCATGTTCCCATGCCCCGTGATTCTGACTCTCGAGAAGATATTTAGTGCATCGATCACATCCATTGGATCAGCGTTGCTCGTGAACCGTCCAGAACCGGACAGAGAGAGTCTTGCGCTGGGTGCGTACACGACACCGGTAAGGGTGGCGATTCCAGTGATGGAAACCGGGCTGCCGGAGGCGGGGTCCTGGAAGAGGACGATCCCCTTGTAGTCGCCCGCGGTGGGCGCAGAGAGTTGGAGGGTGCCGCTGATGTTGATGGGAGAGGGACGTCCGGTGAGGTAAATGGTGACGCCATTGCCTATGAGCGAGGCTCTGCGGGCGACGGAGAGGCCGCCGCGCTGGAGATAATACAGGCCTGGTGCGAGGGTGACGTTGGCTCGGCCGCCGATGTGGATTCCACCCGCGTAGGCGCCGGGCTGGAGAGTGACAGGGGCCGTGCCGCTGTAGCGGAAGGCCTTGAAAACCTGCGCGGGCAGGGCGGGGGCGGGTAATGTTGCCAGGGGATCGGCGACGGGGGCTTGGCCGGTGTGGATGGCGCCTTCGAAGAAAACGCTTCCCTTCCTCACCCCGCCCACAATGCTGAATTGAGCAGCCGCGGCGGTCGCGTGCCTGCCGGATATTGTGACGGCAGCCGGGTTGGTCGAATTGACGAACACGCTTCCGGAGCCCGTTGCGCTGAGAACTCCTGTCGCGGCTACTAAGAGGGAAGGGCCTTTGGGGTCGGTCACAAGAAGAGCGGTGTTGGCGACGACATTTACCGTTGCGCCGGCGCTGCCTGTATAGGCGGGCGCCAGGCTGTTGGTGACCGTAACTGTCATACTCTTGCTCCCCTGGCCGGCGAAGGCATGATCCTGCGGCGCGATGACGCCGGGCGCGTCCATGGTGAATGTCGTGTTCGGCGTGCCATCGCCCCAGTTAATATCCACCGTCCATGGCCCCGGCCCATCGGCGGTGAATGATCCGAGGCTGATCGACTCAAGGGATCCGCCGAAAACTTGCTGCGATGGAACGCCGCTCACCACGGGCGTGGTAAGGGGCGAGGCCACGAAGAAACCATTGAGGCCGGCTGCCTCCTCCGAGCCCGTGGTCATCGTGATGTTGCGGAAGCCGATGGCCGCACCGGGTGCAACGTCGAGATGCACGATGGCGTGGGTGGCATCGGTGACTTCGATGTACTGAATCGTCACGCCGGGACCAAATGATGCTGTTGTCAGACCGGCGACGAAATGCGTTTGCATGCCGGTCACGGTGACATCGGCATGAGTGCCAACGACGGCCTGCGCGGGCGATGCAGCCGTGACTGTCGCGATGGATGCGAGGGTGGCGCTGCTCACGAGCGTGGCGCGGTTTTGCGTGTCAGTCACCGCGCCCGTCGTTACAACCGCCATGCGGAACCCGATCGGCGTACCGCCGGCCACCTGCACCTGCGCGTTGATTCGCGTCGGCGAAATGACGGTGAACGAGTCGATCGTGACGCCGGGGCCGAGTGAAAGTGTGCTGGTGGAATCCCAGGCGGTGCCGGTGCCGACGATGCTGATCGTCTGCGTTTGTCCCTGCGCCAGCGTCGTGGGATAAACCTGCAGCAGTGTCGGATTCACCGGAGCGGGCGAAATATAGATCGAGTTGACGCCCCCAGCCGTCTCGGTGGATGTGCCGAGCGCCGTTGTGACGGTGGCATCGGCGAAATCGACCGTGGCCGAGGGGTCGATGGTGATCGATGCCGCGAGCGACGTGGCGGATGTAACCGCCATCGAGTTGATCGTGATGCCCGCGTTAGCGAACGAGAGCGTGGAGAATCCCGACAGCCAATTCGTGCCCCGCCCTGTAATCGTCACGTCAATCGTCGCCCCCAGCGGCACCGTGCCCGGGGTCGTGGAAAGGACAGTCGGCTCAAACGTGCTGTTCATCACGTTCAGGATGCTTGACCGATAATCGAGGGCGACGGTCGGATCGGACGATATGGAGATCGCATCCTTGAACAGGAATTGCCCGCCGGTCTGGATGGCGACGGTGGAGAAGAGAGCGATGGATGATGTTGCGCCGACGAGTGGGTCATCGGAGACCTGCACCGTGTACGCCGTGTGTGCATTTGGAGTGAGATTCAGGAAATAGTCGCCACTGACGGCGGGAGTAAAGGTGAGCGTGGCAAAACCGGAATCAATGTCGCCGGTGGTGGTGGAAATCGATTGCAGCGTTGTTGCGCCGTCAGTGTCGAGCAACGCGGCGTTCAGATCGCCGGTGCGGTCCGTCAGGATCGGAATGTTGTAAGAAACGCCGGCCAGCAGTTGAAGCACGAACACGTCAGAACTGTCCACCGTGAGCGCGCCGGTGGCATCTTGAACGCCGTTCCCAACGGTGCCCGTGATGATGGACCCATTGACGGCCATTCGCGTCGCGCTGGCGGTGGAATTGCCGGAGTCATCGACCGGCGTCTGGCCCGGATCATCAATGGGGCCCTGCCCCGGCTCGGGGCCATTCTGCCCGCCGCCGCCCGGCTCAAATGCGCTGCCCGAATGAGTCGGCGTGATCGCATGCGTCGAGAAGACGGTGGGGGAGGGCAGCTTGTGAAGCAGGGGCGATCCGAGTGAACCGCGGGAAGAAACATCGCCGCTCGGCTGGATATGATCGCTGAAATCCCCGGAGATCATCGCATTGACCGTCACCCCCTTGGCGCGCAGGGCGGCGATCGTTCCCGTGAGATCGGTGCCGGCATCGGAGGGGGCATCGGTAACCAGCAGAATCGTTCCCCCCGCCCCAATCTGCTGCCCGGCAAGTTCCAGCGACTGCGCGCTGGGCTCGGGAAAATCGCCCCCGCCCGAAGCGTGCATCGCATTGACGGCATTTGTGACCGCAATGAGATCGTTCGATGAAATCACCTCTGTTGGGTCATTCACAAAGGTAATCAGCTCGATCACCGGCGCGGCCTCTCCGGCAGACAATTGGCTATTGAGACCGGCGATGTACTGCGTGAGGGCGGACTGCACCGCCGCGATCTGGTTGTCCATGCTGCCGGTGATATCGATGACCAGCGCGATCTTCGGGGCATTGAGGGTTCCGGCCCCGCTCCAGTAGCGGTCGAGATTTCCGCCGAAGGTCTGATCGGCGACGGAGCCGGGCGTTTGGGCGCTGGTGGTGTCCTTTCCTTCGACCACCCATTTCACGGTTGAGTGGCCGTCGAAGATCTTCGCCCATTCCGCCGCCCCTGGAGTGAAGGTATTGACGTTTCCCAGCTCGACGGTTTGGTCGATGAGGGTTTGGAAATCGCTGGAGTAAAATTGAATGACGAAACTATTCGACCCATTCTTGTCCCAGGTGAAGGTGGGAATTGAATTGGCGCTGGAGGAACTGGTATCAGCCGGCGATGTGGGCACTGGGGCAATATTCTGTAATCCAAGCACGTGCCCAATCCTGGCCCGATCGCCGCCGCTGGCGCCGGTGGCGATGGCATCCCACGCCGCCCCGAACGTTGTCGGCTTGGAAGCGATAAACGCCTTGAACAGCTTTGTGTCGCTGACCTTGATTCCCTGATCCCCCGCCGCGAGATGATAGAGGGATGAGGCAACGGAAAATTCGTCGAGCTCGCCCACGCCCGTTTGGGTCGCGAGGTCGGCGTTGGGCCCGCCGGTCGGGTCGAACGAGGTATTTCCCACGCCCGGCACGCCCGCCGCGTAGGGGGGCGTGCCCGCCGCGAGCTGGCAACTGATGGCAAACCAGGTGGCAAATCCCTCATTCCAGGACAGCCCCGGCCCGCCCGGCTTGGGGTTGGACGCGAAAAAAGTATGCGCGCCCGCTTCGTTGGCGGAAAAGCTGAAGCGATCCTGCACGTAATGCCCATACTCGTGCTGGATGACATCCCAGTCGAAGACGCGCTTTTGCGTGACGAAAAGCTGCCTCGTTCCCGAGTCAAAAAACGACGCCGTCCCGTTGACGGCCATGTTCGACGGATAGCGCACGTCCAGTTGCGAAGGCATGGCCGCATCGGGCCCCGCGACATTCGCGGCATACGTCGCCGCCTCCAGCGTCGCGCCGAGGATGCTGAACGCCTGCTCCGCCGCGATGGCATTGCTTCCCACCCGCGCCGGCAAAACCACATTGCCCGCCGCGGTGACAACCTGATGGGCCGAGTCCATGAAGTACGTCTTCGCATTGACGCCCGTATCCGGCTTGACATCCGCGGCGGCGTTGCGGGCAAAGATCCGCGCAAAAATCGTGAGCGGCCCGCCTGAAGTGTCGAAAGAAAACGACCCGGAGAACGCGCCCGTTAGATCAGTCCTGATCGTGGCGAGCGGCGGATCGGTATTAGCCTGCGCCGTGGAGCGAATCTCCACGATGGCCAGCGGAATGCCGTGAGCAGCCCCGCCGGCATCGGACCATTGCGCCTGTCCGGAGACATTCACGCTCGCCAGGGCGGCGGGTTGGATCTGCGCCGCCGAGGTAAGTTGAGCAGAAGTTGCGGTGCCGGCCAGCGTGAAACCCTGAACATGCACCGCCGTGCGAACGATCTGCGGCCGGTAAACGCGGTGCGATGAGGTGAGCGAATCGACAACCGGTTGCGCAGCCAAGAACAGCCGCGATTCGAGCGGCTCTATAGGCCGATGATGACCATCGACGAATGCGCGTCGATGATGGACTGGCTGACGCATGGACTCTTTCATGGCTGACGATCGTTGCTGTCTCGTCCATTTTATGCGCTGGCGATCCATCGCGCTGCGTGCGCTAATACTCGGTTCGCTTCGGCGGGGATGTTTCTTCCCTGCTGAATCGCTCGCTTCATTTCCCCACCGGTTCGTCGATCGCGAATGTATCAAAACTTCCCAGGGCCTTCTGCACCGCCAAGAACCGCCTGTGGTTTTCCGAGCCCTGGTTGTTCGGCTCTTCAGGATGCAGGAACATTGGAACAATCGTCTCCTTTAGTTTTCCCTCCACTTCCACGCCGACGACTATTCCGCTCCCGTCATTGTAGCCGGTGGCAAACGTCTTCAATTCCCGCAGGCCCGCTTTCAACGCGGCGATGAACCTTTCCCTGGTTTGAGCGGCAGTGAGCGGATTGTTCTTTCGATAGCAGGCCCCGGAGCTCTGTCTTTCCGCAATCCATCCGGGCCGGGGTTTGTGGAGCGTACCGGGACGTTTCACGAGAATTTCGGAGCGTCCGTCCAGCCAGAGCGTGAGCCTCTCGGACCCTCCGCCCGGCTCCCAGTTTTGCTTCTCCCAGAAGATCATCTGCACTTTGGGTTCTTCCGCGGCTTCGATCGCAGGTAGAGTCGCCAACGCGATGACAAGCGTCACCGTCGCTCCGGCCGGACAACAACCTCGCATGGGGTTCGCCGCCTCGTAACACGAGCGAGGATTGGATTCGGGTATCGGCCGCCGCACGCGACAAACGTACCGACCGCGCTCGCGCACGACAAACCCAATCCTCTCCTACGGTTAACCCGCCAGCGGGGGAAAAGTTGCAGGCAACGCAGTCTGCACGTGTGGGTTCTGGTCCCTCTCCCCTGTACGCAGGGGAGAGGGTAGGGTGAGGGGCAATTCCGGCGAGAAGCGCAAATTCGAAAAATTGCCCCTCACCCCAGCCCGAGGCTGATAAAATCGGATGTTCGATTTGTGCAATCTTCATTGCGCATCGGAGCGGACGGCACACGGAGTGTGCCTGCTACGTAGCACGCACACTCCGTGTGCCGTCCGCTCCAATGCGCGTAATGCGAAGATGAAGCAACGAAAAATTCAGCAAATCACGAGGTTTTCATCAATGCTTACCGTCACCCTCTCCCCTGAGTACAAGGGAGAGGGAGCCAGAGGTTGCCGCGGATGTTGAAGTGGCGTCAAACCTTCAGCAGCGTTCGTGCTTCGGCATAACCCGGCGCCGGCCGGCCATATTCGCTCGCCGTCACGCGCGCCAGCGCAATCACCTGCCGCCAGCGGAAGGCGGGCCGCATTGAGGCGAATTCTTCGCTGGTGGTGCGGTAGAACTTTTCGGCGTGCAATGAGCCATCCTCGCTGATGGCGTATTTCAGCATCAGGTCGAAGACGGGGCGGGCGTTGTGCCCCAGCTTTCCATATTGATGCACCGCGGCGCACGCATGCGCCTGAAGGTTCTGGCGGATGGCCTCTTCCGCGAGATGAAGAAGGGCGGCGGGGTCGGTTTCCTTGATTCGGTCCACGTGATATTGCACAGGAAGCGGATCCCAATGCAGGAAATCGCCCCCACGGTCGATCCGGTCGCGGGCGGCCTGGAACGCGCCGAGGATCAGGCACGCATACGTATTGCGGGCGCTGCTCACGCGGGCGAGATTTCGCCACGCGTTGGCGGAATCGCACGCGTGGACGCCGATCGAATCGCCATGCACGCTGCCGATCGGCTTGTTTTCCCATTCGTCGCGGGCCGTGCGGCCGGCATCCCGCAGAATAAGCTGATTGGCCGCGAGACAGATTGCTTCACCCACCGCATCGGGGGCGATGCCATCGGCCAGGGCGGCCGCCGCCAGTTCCGCGGCCTGCGCGGGGCTGGCCTTGAAGATGTTCATTCCCATCTCCTCCACCCATTTATCATCGGCGGCGCGCGTGCCCGGCATCTTGCCCAGGAGATGATGCTGCTCCAGATTCTTCGCCAGCACATCGCGCGGGCCGCCGGCCTTGTGGGCGCGCGGCTCGCGGCTCAGACAATACCTGAGCGATTGCCGCAACAAGGTGCCGGCATATTCCTTTCCGATCAGCCCCAGCATGTCCCACGAGCGGTAGGGGAGCACCGTGCGATGCACCTCGGCTTCGTCCTGCACCGCGAAGAGCACGTCATTGAGCGCCTCCTCGGGCGAGACGCGCGCGAGCGCCGCAAACGTTTCTTCCGCTCGCTTCTTGTCCCCCTTGCGCACGAGATCGCGCAGCGCCTCCCCGGCCTGCGCGTCCGGCGCCGCACCGGGTTGCACCGCGTCGAGCACTTCGCTCGCCCGTCCGCCATGCGCGTGAATGCGATTGGTATTGCGATACAGCACCTTCAGCACCGGGAGCGGCTGAAGCTCTTTCGGCAATTCGCCCGCCATGTGCATTGCCGGGGCCATGGCCATCATGGTGTGGAAACCGATGTAGTCTTCACCGCCAAAGGTGCGGGCATTGGAGAGCGCGCCGGCCGCGACCAATCGCTTGAGCTCCACGCCCGACTTGAGCTGGCCGACCAGGGCCGGCATGAGTTTTTCGATCGGCGTCTCCTGCATGAGCCGCACCGTCGGCTCCAGATCGCCGAACTCAAGTTTGGCCGGCGCATCGGTGCTCACGCCCGCCGCCAGCCCCAGTTCCGCGGCAACACTGCATCCCACGCTGGCCACAATCATTCCCTTGCCCACATCCGCAAGAAACTCCCGACGGCTATGACGTTCCATTGGCTGGTCCTCCATCGCGCGGCCGCTGGGCCGCGATTAGATTGGTTTGCCGCCCGGATAAGGTTCGAGATGAGATACGGGCAGCGACTGAACTGGAAATTGAATGACGCGCAACAAATTGAAGATGGCTGATATGATCGCACGCGTGTGGGGGGAGTCAAGGGCGGCGCGCAACCTCTGCCCTACTGGCGCGCTCAAGCCAGGGCAATGAACGCCGCGGATGGATCGGCTTCAAACGCAAGGAGAGTTGCCACGTGGGAGCGGAGCAGTGTCGCGACGGTTGCTGTCAGGCAATTGCCGAGCCGAATCCAGATCACTTTCGGAGGATGGCCCATCAGCAGGGCGCGCTGCTGAAAGTCCACATCTTTGGAGACAATGACAAACCCCTGCGCGGCGGCAAGAGTCCAGACGGCCTGATCGGACGCCCGCTCCAAGCCAAAATCGCGCACATGCGCCGAGCCGGGGTAGTCAGCGGCCAACTGCGCCGCTAACTTGTGTGAGAGGTTCTGATCGAAGAGGAGCTTCATGCCGCCGGGACCGTCCACAGCCGGCGCTCGCGGTCGGCGGCGTAAGCAAGGCACGCCCGAATGTCTTCCACCGTCAAGTCGGGGAAATCATCGACAACCTCGGCCGGTGTCATTCCAGCGGCGAGGTACTCCAGCACATCCCGAACCGTCATCCGCAAGCCGCGAATACAGGCCTGCCCGCTCCGCTTGTCCGGCTCGATCGTGATGAGATGACGATAATCCATCCTCGAAGATTATGCCCGGCACGGTGTGGCGTCAACTTGCGGGGCCAAAGGACCTTGCCCAAGTTGCGGTGGCCCCGCCCAGCGTCTACGTCCGCATGTAGTCCAGAAAGCCACGATGCAGCCGACCGGCGTTGTAGTCCGACTTTCGGACGAAGTACTGCACGTAATCAGCGTCCGCGAACGATGGCCGGCTCAGGAAACCATTGCGGGGATGAGAAACGCCCGCGAGCCAACTGCATTGCCCCTTGAACTGCAGGAGCAGCATCCATTCGTGGGAGTCCTGCAGCGAATGTCTCAGGTCAGGGTTGAACAGCGTCGGCGAACCGAGCAAGGTCACCTTGTGACTGGTACGCGCCAAGTCGTCGACCTCTGACTGCAATTCGGAGTATGCGTCTCGACTTTCCTCCCGGTCTGCCTTTGGTAGAGGCGAATCGACGGCATCTAGATCGGGCAGACAGAGATGGTTGTCTGCGGGATACACGGTCACCGCATGGCAGTGGGTCCATGTTTCCGCCGCGGCTGCGGGTTCGGGATCGTGCCGGATCAACTTGTTGGCTTCGCCTTCGAACTGCAACGCCACCACTCCCGCCTCATCACCCGCCATGCCCGCGCTGGTGGCGTCAAGGTCCAGGAAAAGACAGAACCATCCACGCTTGGGAAGTCGCTTAACGATGGGGTGATGGCGCTCAATCGGCAGGTCGCTGAAGTTCAATTGTGCCAGCAGCATCAATGGCCGCCCAGCAACCCTCGGCCAATCTACGCCCGCAGGCAAATCGGCCGGCCCGCCAAACCGCGAGGCTCCAAGCGGAAGCCCCCGCGGCATCCACGGGTAGCTTGAAAATCCCACGCGGGGAAGCAATGCCGCGATCAATTTCTCCTTCGACACTGGCAGGGAGATATCGCTCGATCGAATGAGTTCCTCAGCCTCTTGCATCGCTGTCCACCTCTATCGTGTGATAACGGAAACCATTCAGCGGCGGCTGTCGGCACATCCCCTAGACGCGCTTTGACACGGACACGAGCGCCACGCCGACAGCACCGAGTCCAAGCGCGACATAAATCGTAGGAATCTCGAACAACCGAGGGGCCCTGTGCGAGAACACATAGCTCACCACCCCACAATATATGGCGCCTGCGAAGCAGCCGCCAATCAGCACGTCCATGATTCGACGCCACTGCCAACGGTCCGGGTGCGGGGTGGGACGATGGTAGTCGATCTTTTCAGGTTGCTTGGCCATCCAAAGTCCGGGAAGACTGAGTTCACTTTACATGCACGTGATCGGCCGCTGGCGTTTTTTCGCAACTGAACAGAGCGAAAGGAGCGCCTCGAAGAGATTGTAATTCGATCGCATCGCTATCACCATCCCGCCGCTCCGAGTAATCTGCCGCGCATGATTCGCGGTCTGGCGATTGAAACTTCCGGGCGTCTGGGCTCCGTCGCACTCACGGGCGATGGGGTGGTTATCTCCGACGATTCCTTCGCACACGGGTTGAAGCACGCCGCGGAGATGGTGCCGCGCATCGATCGTTTGCTGAAAGCCGAAGGGTGGAAGCCGGCGGATATCCGCGAGATCTACGTGTCGGTTGGTCCCGGCTCATTCACCGGCCTGCGCATTGGCATCACGCTTGCCAAATCTCTCTCATTCGCGACGGGGGCCAGGATTGTTGCCGTCCCGACAGTCGAGGTTCTGGCCCGCAATGCGCCGGCGCAGGCGCGGGAGGTGGTGGTCGTTCTTGACGCCAAACGGGATCAGATTTTTACCGCGCGGTTGCAGCGAGATGATTCAGGATCGATGTGGCAGTTGATCGAGCCTGCTCATCTCGATTCGCTGACGGCGATGCTGGGCCGCAGCAGGCGGCCGGTATGGCTCATTGGGGAAGGGGTTCCGTATCATGACAAGTGGGTGCCGAAGGATGATACGTCGGTCATCGTCACGCCGCCGGAATTGTGGCGCGCGAGTGCGGGAGTGGTGGCCGAATTGGGATATCAAATGGGACGTGAAGGTACGTTTGCCGATGCGCAGTCGTTGACGCCGCTCTATATTCGAAGGCCTGAAGCCGAGGAAAAACATCTGCAATCAAATCCGTAGGGTGGGTGTACTCGCCCACCGATTCGTGTTGGGTGTACATTGCGAATTCCGGTGGGTGAGTACACCCATCCTACAAAAGTCTCGAACACCCGGCGTGGTCACTTCAGTGACCATGTGCGTCTTGCGCAAAGAACGACATGGTTACTGAAGTGACCACGCCAACCACCCTTTAATGGAGGTGGTAATAAAGCCCCCACAAACATCCGATGGATGCGCACACAATCCCGGCGATCGCCATCCCTTTGCCGCCGCCCTCGGTTCCGCTGACCTGGTTGTAGCCGATGATCCCGAAAATGATGGCGAGAATCGCGGGCACGAACATGCAACCCGCGGCCATGCCGATGATCCCGAGCACCAAGGATGCGACACAAAATCCGTTGCTGGTTCCGGCGGCCTCGAGCGTTGTCCCCTCCATCGTGAACGGCATGCCGCAGCTTTTGCAGTTGTTGGCGCTGACGGGACTTGTCGCGGCACAGCGCGGGCATTTAATGAACTGTTTGCCGGCCCCATCGCGGAAAAGGCCGGGCGCCCGGTCTCCCGCGGCGGCGTAGGCATGCACCGGGTGCGGGTCCTGCTTGATGATCTGGCGGGTCTTGGGGTCGATTAGCCGGCCGTACCGGTCGAGGATGGGTATGGTGATGTTATTGCCGCAGGTGGGGCATTGGCCGTCCTGCCCGCCCATGGCCTCGTTGGCTTCGAGGCGCGAGGAGCAGTAGCCGCAGTTAAAGCCATACCGCTTTCCGCCTGAACGCATTCCCCCGCCAAAGGACTGCGTGATGGGCGGGGGCCCCAATCCTTCAAACGACGGCCCCGCCGGCGCGCCAGCCGGCTGTGACGCCGGCACGCGAAGGGTGGTCATGCACGTGGGACATCGCACGAGTTGCCCCAACTGGGACTCCTCGGCAGATAACGACGTGCGACAGACGTGGCAGACAAATACGATCATAAGCCCCGAGGCGACATAGTACGCTTTTGGAAGGGTTGCGCCAACCGGTGTCGGAATTCCGAAATCCGAAGCACGATATCCGAATCAAGTCTAAATGACCAAATCCAACGCATATTGGGCCCTGGTGGCAAATACATCCTCGTCATCATCCGCTGCCCAGCTGCCGTGCCACGTTTTCCAAATGACTCAAATTCGGTAGAATTCGATTCGTCATTCGGATTTCGTCATTGGGATTTGATTCGGTTTTCGGTTTTCGGGAATTCGGAATTTACCTAAGTTATGCCGCAGCAAAGCATACAATCTTCAACCTTATGCTAGACAATCTCCAACGCAAATTCACCGACGTCTTCCGCGGCCTGTCCGGCCGGGGGAAGATCAGCGAGGAAAACATCCGCGAGGCCATGCGCGAAGTCCGCACTGCGCTGCTCGAGGCCGATGTCAACTTTGGCGTCGTCAAAGACTTCATCGACAAGGTCCAGCAAAAAGCCATCGGCCAGGAAGTCATTCGCAGCCTCAAGCCCGGCGAGCTGATGGTCAAGATCGTCTACGACGAGCTTGTCGAGCTGATGGGGCCCGTCGATACGAAAATTTACTTCGTCCAGCCGCCGCCCACCGTCATCATGATGTGCGGCCTGCAGGGCTCGGGCAAGACCACCACATGCGGCAAGCTTGCCCGCTTTCTCGTCAGCAAGGGGCATCATCCGCTCCTGGCCGCCGCCGACTTGCAGCGCCCCGCCGCCGTCGAGCAGTTAAAAACACTTGGCGAGCAAGCCGGGGTTCCCGTCTACTCCGATCCCACCAAAGTCGCCCCGCATGGCGAAGTGCTAAGAGGCGCCGCCGTCTCGGTTTGCCGGGCCGCGATTCAGCAGGCCAAGCAAACCGGCCGCGACGTCGTCATTCTCGACACGGCCGGCCGTCTGCACATCGACGAAGATTTGATGGGCGAGCTGCGCGATGTGAATGATGCGGTAAAGCCGCACCAGGTTTTTCTCGTGCTCGATGCCATGAGCGGCCAGGACGCCGTCAACAGCGCCAAGGCGTTCAACGAGCTTCTTGAAGTGGACGGCCTGATCCTCACCAAGTTCGACTCCGACACCCGCGGCGGCGCTCTCCTCTCCTCCAAGATCGTCACGGGCAAGCCCGTCAAGTTCATCGGCACCGGTGAAAAGCTGGACGGCTTGGAAGAATTCCGCCCCGAAGGAATGGCCCAGCGCATCCTGGGCATGGGCGACATCCTCGGCCTGGTCTCCACCGCGATGGAGAAATTCGACCAGGACGAAGCCGCCCGTCTGCAGGCCAAAATGGCCAAGGGCGAATTCACCCTGGAAGACTTCATGGCCCAAATGAGCCAGGTAAAGAAGCTCGGCTCGATGGGCAAGATCATGGACATGATCCCCGGCATGAGCCAGCTCACCAAGAACATGAATATGGATGGCGCCGAGGTGGAAGGGCAGATGGGCCAGATGCGCGCCATCTACGACTCGATGAACAAAAAGGAGCGACTAAAGCCCGACATGATCGACGGCGGCCGCCGCCGCCGCATCGCCCGCGGGGCGGGAGTTGAGCCGCAGGCGGTGGGCCAGTTCCTCAAGCAATTCGAGATGAGCCGCGACATGATGACCGCCGTCGGCGGAATGGGAATCCGCGGAAAGATCGGCCTGATGAAGAACCTGATGAGCGGAAATTTAGCCGGGTTGGGAATGCCCGGCGGGCCGCAACTGAAGGTAAAGAAGTCAGGGTTTATGGAGAAGAAGGACCGGAACAAGAAAAAGAAAAAGCGGTGAGCGTAGCACGGGCGTCCCGCCCGTGGCTTTTTACTCAAATCCAATTGAACCTTCCCGCCCCCTCGTCCCCTTCAACATTGGACCAACGTTCAATCGAAAGGCGGCGACATGTTCAACATGCGTACGGCGGCGATCCTTACACTCTTATTGCTTTTCACCACCGGTTGCATGACGGTTACGGCGAGCACCTCCAAACCCTTATTCGATCCGACAACCGATGCCCGGTTTGACCCCCGGATGGTCGGTGTCTGGCTTCCCGAATATCTTTGCCTAAATCTGCAAAAGGGCGAGGGAAACTCCTACGTGGCCGGGTCATCCAACCCCGGATCGTTTGTGGCCATCGCGATGGGAATATACGCTCAGGGGGATGAGGGACATCCCGCCGAGCCCGCCAAAGCGTATCTGGTTCCGATCGGGAAGTACCGATACTTTTTCCCCAACGTCAAGCCGGGTGAGGGAACATCGCTGTCGAGTTGTTGCCGGGTAACGGTTGGGACGCGCTGCATGACGTTCGAGAGCCTGAATATTGCCGCCATCATCGACGATCTTCGCGAGCATCCCGATGCGCTCAAATTCAGGTGGAGGCCCAAGCTGGAATCAGTCCCGGCTTCCCAGCCTGCATCACAACCCCTCGATCTCCACCACGGCGCCATCCGCCCCTTTGCCCACGTCGCGCCCGTATCTGGGCGATTTGGAGATCACCGACGAGCCGCCGATTATTCGCGCCTATCTCCTGAAGCATCAGGACGACAAGGGAATGTTCGCGGAGCCCTTCGTGCTGCACAGGATATCGCCGCGGTGAACGATTAGGAGAGACTCTTTACGATCGCGATGGTGATGGCGTACACCAGTGCCGCGATAAACGCCGAGCAGGGGATCGTCAGTATCCAAGCGATGATGATCCGTTGCCCCCAGATCCAGCGGACCGAGCGCACACCCTTGACCGTGCCGACGCCCAGGATCGAGCCGGTGATGGCATGGGTTGTGGAGATCGGCACGCCGCCGAACGTCGCGGCAAAGATGGTTGTTGCGGCGGCGGTTTCGGCGCAAAAGCCGCCCACCGGCTGAAGCCGGGTGATTCCCGAGCCCATGGTTTTCACGATGCGCCAGCCGCCGAACACCGTGCCAAGGGCGATGGCTGCCTGACAGGTCAGAATGATCCACCATGCAACCGTGTGTTCGTGCCCCAATAGGTTCAAACGATTCAGCCAATGATGCGGATCTGGTGCCGCCCATTGTAAACGGCCCGCGGCGCCAAGCAGCAGCACGATGATCCCCATTGTCTTTTGTGCATCGTTGCCGCCATGCCCAAGACTGTAAACGCTGGCCGAGAAAAGCTGGAGGCGGCGGAAGAGAGTGTCAACGCGGTGGGGCGTGGATCGACGGAAGATCCATGAGACCAATACCATGTTCAAGGCGCCGAGCAAAAAACCAACAACCGGCGACAGAAACAGGAAAAGCAGGAGCAATCCCCATCCCTTGCCAATGATAATCGCGCCAAACCCGCCCTTGGCGATCGCCGCCCCCGCCGCCGCACTGACCAGCGCATGCGATGAACTCGTCGGCAGTGCCAGCAGCCAGGTGATGACGTTCCAGGTAATCGCGCCCATTAGGCCGGCGAAAACCACGTAAACATCGACGAATTTAGGGTCATTGTGAATCAGCCCCTTGCCGATCGTCCCGGCCACCGCCGTCCCAAAGACAAACGCCGCCACAAAGTTGAAAAACGCAGCCCACAGCACCGCCTGCCCCGGCGACAAAACCCGCGTCGAAACAACCGTCGCGATGGAATTGGCCGCATCGTGAAATCCGTTGAGAAAGTCAAAGACCAGCGCAACGATGATCACAAAAATCACCAGCCAGAGCGCAACATGGGTCGAGCCCAGATTCGCGGCCGACGGAAGGGCACCGGCGGCGAGAGTGAGGCAGAACGAAGTCGTCATTCGATCCGTGTAAGTTAAGGGTCAAAAAGATCAGGAATCTTTAAACTCGGTCTGCGGGATTGATGCGAACTTCAGACAAATTTTTGGGTTACTTGAGCCGGACGTTCATCGCACTATCCATTCTTCAGCACGATTCTCTCCAGCGTATTCCCCACATCCTCGCAATCGTCGATGGCATTTTCGATCAGGTCGTACAGTTCCTTCCACTTCAGCACTTCCAGCGTCTCGACGCTTCCGTCAAACAGCCGGGACATCGCGGCGTGATGATTGTCATCGCCGATGCTTTCCTGCGTATGAATCGCGATCAGCGCATCGCTCAGGTCCGTGAGCTTGCGGCTGCGGCGTAAACGCCGCACCGCTTCATCCACCATCTGCGTCGCCGCCACAAGAACGCCGGTCTGCTTCAGGAATGACTCCTCCATGCTCTTCACATGGAACAGGGGAAAGCGTTTTGCCAACGCATCGACGCCGTCAATAATGTCATCCAGTTCGCCCACCAGGGTATGAATGTCCTCCCGGTCGAACGGCGTGATGAAGGTGCGGTCCAGCCGATCCAGCGCCTGATGGGCAAGTTCATCGGCGGCGTGCTCCTCCTCCCGGATTCGCTGGATGGACGGCGTCAAGTCAGGAAAATTCTGGGCCAGTTGCTGGACAATCTTGGCCGCTTTCACTGCGTGCCCGGACAGTCCCTCGAACAGGTCAAAGAAGACGGTATCTCTGGGAAGAAGGTTGAACATGGACGCAAACTCCGCGGTCTCCCCCGACTCACAACAGTTAACATTGCATTAAGGGGGCGAATTGTAGAGGTCAGTTGGACGACCGCAAGCCCTGTCGCCAAACTTCGCAAGACCATAGAATGTGAAGATTGCGTTAAGACCGGAAGGAATTATTCGCTCGTATCACGGGCGTCCCGCCCGTGTCTTGTAACGAAGACCACGGGCGGGACGCCCGTGATACCAAAACGCTCGCACTCTCGACCGCCACTGCTTCTCCCGGTAACGTTACAGCGTCATCTCGCGGCAGCTCATTCATGACAAGCGTTGAACGTTCCATCCCTTCACTCCCCGACCGGCCCCGCCAACGGCGGCCCATGCGCTCACTTTTCGGCCGGGCCAAGATTTCGCATTTGATCATGGCCGCGGGGATCTATCTCTTCTTCGCGGTATTTCTGCTCTGGCCGATCGTGCGGATTCTTAAGGTGGGATTCGTGAATCAACAGGGACGTTTCACTACCGATTACGTCAGGCTCGTTTTTCGCGATCCGCTGCTGGTGGAGGGGCTGATCAACGCCGCGATCGTGGCGGTCTGCGTCACCCTCGTCACGCTGCTGCTCTCGCTGCCGATGGCGGTGTTGACGGTGCGGTATGATTTTTTCGGCCGGCGATTTCTTTCAGGACTTTTGCTGGCGCCGCTGGTGTTGCCGCCGTTTGTCGGGGCGATCGGCATTCGCGCGGTCCTTGGCCGCTACGGCCCGCTTTCAACTCTGTTGCACGCGGGGCCGGCGGGAATTGACTGGATGGGGAAATACCGGCTGCTGGGGATAATCATCGTCGAATCGCTCGGGCTCTATCCGATCATGCTGCTCAACCTCCAGGCAGCACTGGCCAACATCGATCCCGCCATGATCCAGGCCGCGGCCAATCTCGGGGCGGGGCGCTGGCGCGTGCTCCGCAAGATTACGTTGCCGCTGATGCGGCCGGGGATGTTTGCCGGGTGTACGCTGGTGCTGATCTGGAGCTTTACGGAACTGGGCACGCCGCTCATGTTCGACTTTTACACCATTACGCCGGTGCAGGTCTTTCATCGCATTACGGATGTGGCGTCCAATCCGCTGCCGTTCGCGCTGGTGTTTGTGATGCTGACGGCGTCGGCGCTGCTGTACATTGTGGGAAAGGTGCTGCTAGGGCGGCCCTTCGACGCCGCCACCACCAAGGCCGCCGTCGCTTCTTCCGCCACGCGATTGCGTGGCTGGAAATCATTCCTGGCGATGGCGGCGGTGGGGGGCGTGATTCTACTGGCGGTCGTGCCGCATCTGGCGGTGATCGTCACGAGCCTGAGCGGAACAAGCATGTGGTACAAAACCATCCTTCCCACGCAGTGGACCGTCTCCCATTATCGCAATGCACTGCTCGACAATATGGTCTATGACAGCGTAACGAATTCGATCGGATACGCGGCGGGGGCGATGGCCGTCGCCATCGCAGTGGGCCTCTGTGCGGCCATCGTCATTGTGCGCAGCGACGTGCCCGGGAAGGGAATCATCGATTCACTCTGCATGCTGCCGCTGGCGGTTCCGGGATTGGTGTTGTCGTTTGGATACCTGTCGATCAGCATCGGCATCAAGCAAAAATGGAACGAGGGGACGTGGAAGATTTTTGACGTGCAGGAATGGCCGGTGGTGGTGCTGATCCTCGCTTACGCCGCCCGCCGATTGCCCTATGTCGTCCGTTCCGCGGTGGCGGGCCTGCAGCAGACCCCGCGCGATCTTGAACTCGCCGCGGCCAATCTCGGGGCATCTCGGGGTAGAGTGCTGGCGCGCATCACGCTTCCGCTGATCGCCGCCAGCTTGATCGCCGGGGGGCTGCTGGCATTTGCATTCGCGATGCTGGAAGTAAGCGATTCGCTCGTGCTGGCCCAGCGCATCAAGTATTACCCGATCACCAAGGCGATTCTCGATCTCTCGCAGCGCCTGGGAGACGGAAATCATATCGCAAGCGCGCTGGGTGTCTGGGCGATGGTTCTGCTGTTGCTCACGATCCTGGCAGCAAATTCGATGCTGGGAAAAAAGATGGGGGCGATCTTCAGGGTCTAGCGGCCATCGATTCACGACCCAACCAGCGATTCATACGTCCACTTCTCCGCCGGCGTAAACTGCGTCACATCGATGTTCGCCGCGACGCCAAAGGCATGATCGACGATGCTTCCAATGCCCAATACGCCGCGCTCGATCCGCAGCGCGGCAAAACCGCCGGCGTGGCGGTGATAAGTGTCGGGATGTGCCGCCACCACCTCTTCCTCCACCGCGCGGGGGAACATGCTCAGGCCCTTGAAATAATGGTGCCCATTGCGCTCGGCGTGGGTGATTCCCAGATTCGCGACCACGCAAAGGTCCTGCATCAGCGCCACGGGGCCCACGTTCGCCAAATCTTCGGCACTTAATTCGTAGCGGCGCGAGCGATCCTTCCGCCGGCGGCTTTCGAGCATGCAGGCATTGGCGATCCCCTTGATGATCCCCTTGCAGTTTTTGTGACTGGTGCCCACATAGCCGAATTCCACCGCCTGGCGGGCTGTCGTCAGCGTGCCGTCGGATTCGTCGATGATGGTCGGCGGGCGATGCGTCCACGCCGCGAATTCGCGCATGGCGTCATCATTTAATGCCACCGAACGATGCAGCGGCTGCTCGATGAAGATCAAGCTGCGCAGGAAGGAAGCGAGCGATGGATCGCTGGTGAGCGAGGTCCAGAACTCGCGGAAGGGCTCGACGGCCTTGAAGTTTTCGTTCCCGTCGAGGGTAAACGCGAACGCGCTCCCGGCGTTTTCGCCGATGATCCGGGCCACCTGTTTGACCCGCTGGGCATCGCGGGCCATATCGCCCCACAGCTTGATTTTGAAATAGGTCAGCCCATATGTGCGAATGCATTCATCCAGCGGCTGGGGGAGACCATCGCTCACGCGATCTTCGGCACTAATGTCGCCATCCGTCAGTGGATCAGTCAGGCCGACGGTATGGCGGACCATGATCTGCCGAAGCGGCTGCGGCGGGAGAAAATCTGCCGGGCCGGCGCCGGAAAGCTCCTCATGAATCCGCCCAAGTCGAATCCCCATGCGGTTTTCCCGCACGATCCTGGAAAACGGAACACGCTGCTGCCGGCAGAAGGCGTCGATCACGGCCCGCTCAACAAGGCTCACCCCAAAGCCCGTCAGGAGCGGCGGAAATCCATATCCGCCCGCCCAGGCATACTGCGCCTGATACAACTGTTCCCACAGGGCAAAGAGCGAATCATGGGCCCCGCCCGCGACGGCAATGTCGCACGCCGAGCCGATGACCTTGAGCATGTCCTGGATATCGGCCTCATAGGTGGTGTTCGGGTCCTTGGTAAACCACTTGTTGGGCAAGCTATCCGCGGCAATTCCCCAGACGCGCTGCCCATCGACATCGAGCAACACGCGGACGAACAGGTGCGGGCATTCAGTGACGGTGACAATGCCATACCGGAAGGGCATCCGCAGGCGCACGTTATGAAGGTGGAGGTCGGTGGAAATGACTTGAATTTTCATGCGGTACCATGGAGTTTGCGATTACAAACTCTAGTCTATTTGGTGGCGATCGTCATATCCAGGGTGCCAGCGGCGGGTAATGTGGGCACATCGATTTCCTTTTTATGGCATTCACGAGACGGACCCACGAAAATGGAGCCGCACACGCAGCGGTACTCCGCGGAGTAAGCGGTTTTGGGAAAACCGCGTGCAGTAAGCGATATACCTTTCGTTGCACGCTTCCGCTTACTCCGCGGAGTACCGCTGCGTGCGCGGCTCCTTTTCACCTGTCGCCCCAACAATTCAGACTTGACTCACCCCGGTTTTCCGCTAAGGTATGGGTCGGATTATTGGCAAGCGCACCGTACAAGCTCTGAGATGAACCAGAATGACCCCGTCCAGCGGGAGGGGGACGTTCTGTTATTCTTTATTGCGCTTGACGTGGGCTTAGAGACCGCTAAGATCACAAGTTACAACGTTTCCGGGCGAAGGAGTGTGACCGAAGCCCGGGCCTGACAAGCCGCTTCAACAGTAAAGCGGCTAATTTTATCGGCTGATCGGACCCTGTTGAAATAGCGAAGATTTAGCGACGAAACGTCAACCAGCCCTCGAAAAACGGGGCATCTGAACGAAGCAAACTGCTTTGCACACTGATGAATCTGAGGTGTGCCCGGCACACTTCATTGGCGAAAAGGACAATCTGATGCGAACGCACGAAGTGCGCGACTTCAGCAAGCGTGGCGACGCGCTGGCAATCCCCAATCTGATCCGCGTCCAAACCGACGCCTACATGCGCTTCCTCCAAAAGGAGGTCGATCCGACCAAGCGCAAGAACGAAGGTCTGGAAAACCTCCTCCGCGAAGTGTTCCCCATCGAAAGCTACGATGGCAACCTCCGCCTGGAGTACATGAACTACCAGCTTGCCGAGCCGCGTTACACGCCGGATGAATGCCGCGCGCTGCGGCTGACGTATGGCATGCCGTTCCGGATCCAGGTGCGGTTTGTCCGCAAGGACAAGGACGAGGTGATGGAAGACTCCATCTACCTGGGCGAAATCCCCATCATGATCGGGGGCGGCGAATTCATCATCAACGGCGCCGAGCGCGTTATTGTCAACCAGCTTCACCGCTCGCCGGGCGTGGACTTCCTCATCGAAGTGCAGGAGGGCGACCGCCCGCTGCACGGCTTCCGCGTCATCCCCGAGCGCGGATCGTGGATCGAATGCTCAGTCACGAAAAAGGACGCGCTGGCCGTCCGCATCGACCAATCGTCCAAGATTCCCGCGACGACCTTCGTCCGGGCGCTGGACAAGAAGTACAGCTCCAACGAAGCAATCATCAAGGAGTTTTACACGGTTGAATCGGTGAAGGTGGCGCAGCTTCAGGCTGCCTATTATGCCGCCCGCGCCATCATCGACGCCGAGAGTGGCGAAGAATTGGTGAAGGCCGGAGCGCAGATCGGCGAATCGCTTAACAAGGTGCAGGCATCGTCCCTCAAGAGCATCGAGTGCATCACCAAGGTGAGCGACCCGCTCATCCTCAACACCCTATCTGAAGACAATTCCACCAGCCACGAAGACGCGCTGATGCGCATCTACGCCCGCCTGCGTCCCGGCAACCCGCCGCAGTTGGAGAAGGCCCAAACGCTCTTTGAAGAAAAATTCTTCGACGAAAACCGCTATCGATTGGGTCGCGTCGGCCGCTTCCGAATCAACCGCAAGTTCGATCAGAACGTGCCGGAAACGGTCATGACGCTGCGCGGCGAGGACATCGTCAACTCGCTGAAGTACATGTTCAAGCTCCGCAGCAACGAAGGCTACGTGGATGACATCGATCATCTGGGCAACCGTCGTCTGCGCACGATCGACGAACTGGCGGCGGAAGAACTGCGCAAGGGGTTCCTCAAGCTCAAGCGCACCGTTCAGGAGCGCATGTCGCTGAAGGACCCCAACGAGCTGGGTCGAATTGCCGAGCTGGTCAACTCCAAAAGCATCAGCAGCTCGATCGATTTCTTCTTCGGTCGCGGCGAGCTTTCGCAGGTGGTCGATCAAACCAACCCGCTGTCGCAGCTCACGCATGAACGCCGGCTTTCGGCCCTTGGGCCGGGCGGTTTGAACCGCAAGCGCGCGGGATTTGAAGTGCGCGACGTTCATATCTCGCACTACGGCCGCATCTGCCCGATCGAGACGCCGGAAGGCACCAACATCGGTTTGATCGCGTCATTGTCGATCTACGCCGACCTGGACGAGTACGGCTTCCTGATTACGCCATACCGCGTGGTGAAGGATGCCAAGGTCAATGGCGAGCACAAATATCTTCGCGCCGATGAGGAAATGAAGTCGATCCTGGCGCCGCCGGACGTGGTGGAGCCGAAAGATACGCATTTGAAGAAGGGCGCGGTGCTGGCCCGAGTGCAAGGAGATCTGGCGACGGTTCCGAGCAAGGAAATCCAGTACGTTGACATCAGCCCCCGGCAGACGGTTTCCGTCTCGGCAGCCCTGATTCCGTTCCTGGAGCACGATGACGCCAACCGCGCGCTGATGGGATCGAACATGCAGCGGCAGGCCGTTCCGCTTCTGCGAGTCGATCCGCCTGTCGTTTCGACCGGCATGGAAAAGCCGGTTGCGCAAAACAGCGGCATGGTTGTCCGCGCCGAGCGCGCGGGCGTAGTGACGGCCGTCGATGCGACGCACATCCTCATCGACAACGCCGATGAATACGTCCTTCGCAAGTTTGTCGGCCTGAACGAGCGCACCTGCCTCAATCAAAAGCCGATCGTGAAAAAAGGCCAGCGGGTCAAGAAGAACCAGATCATCGCCGATGGCGCTGCAACGTATCAGGGAGAATTGGCCCTGGGCCGCAACGTGCTCGTCGGATTCATGACTTTCGATGGTTACAACTTCGAAGACGCCATCGTCATCAGCCAACGGCTGGTGAAGGAAGACATCTTCACCTCGATTCACATCGAGGAATATGACGTCGAAATCCGCGAAACCAAGCTTGGCCGCGAAGAGTTCACCCGCGACATTCCCAATGTCAGCGAACGCGCGCTGGCCAATCTCGATGAAAACGGCGTTGTCCGCGTCGGCACCCGCGTGGGCCCGGGCGAAATTCTCGTTGGCAAGATCGCGCCCAAGAGCAAGAGCGAATTGACTCCGGAAGAAAAGCTGCTGCATGCCATCTTCGGCCGGGCCGGCGAAGACGTGAAGAACGACTCGCTGGAAATGCCGGCGGGCGAAGAGGGCGTGGTCATCGGCGCCCAGCGCTTCAGCCGCCGGATGCACATGACGGAAGAGCAAAAGAAGACGCTGAAGAAGGACATCGACAAGTACGAAAAGGACATGAACCTGCGGGCCATCGCGCTGTTCAAGCAGATGGTCAACGAAGTGAACGAAGTCACCGGCCAGTTGCTGGTGGACCCTGGCACCAAGCAGAAGGTCGGCCTGTCAGAAAATCCTGACGTCATCCTCGAACAGGTCGAAGGCTTCAGCCCCGAATGGATCAAGGGGACCAAGGAATCCAAGGAGCAGGGCCTCAACACCTACAGCCGATTCTGGCCCCGCGTGCAGGCCGTCCTCAAGGAAAAAAATCGCCGCATGGAACACATGAAGCGCGGCGACGAGCTTCCGTCAGGCGTGCTGGAAATGGTCAAGATCTACGTCGCGACCAAGCGTCAGCTTTCGGTCGGCGACAAGATGGCCGGCCGTCACGGAAATAAGGGCGTCATCGCCCGCATCGTGCCGGAAGAGGATATGCCATTCCTGGAAGACGGCACGCCGCTCGACATTCTGCTCAACCCGCTGGGCGTGCCTAGCCGTATGAACGTCGGCCAGATTCTGGAAACGCACCTGGGTTGGGCGGCAGCCGTGCTGGGCTTCCAGTCCGTCACACCGGTCTTCGACGGCGCTACCGAAGATGAGATCTTCAAGGCCGTTGAAGAAGCCAACAAGGCCGTCCGCGACCGCAAGAAAGAGCGCAAGAGCAGCAAGACCCCGTTGACCGATCGCGAGTTGGACGCGGAAATGCCGTGGGGCGGAAAGATCCAGCTTCGCGACGGCCGCACCGGCGAGCCGTTCGAGCAGCGCACCACGGTCGGCTACATCTACATGATGAAGCTGCACCACCTGGTGGACGACAAGATCCACGCCCGCGCCACCGGCCCTTATTCTCTGATCACGCAGCAACCGCTCGGTGGCAAAGCCCGCACCGGCGGCCAGCGCTTCGGCGAAATGGAGGTCTGGGGCCTGGAAGCGTACGGCTCTTCCTACGTCCTGCAGGAACTGCTGACGGTAAAGTCCGACGACGTGGAAGGCCGCACCAAGATTTACGAGTCGATGGTCAAGGGCACCAACACGCTCGAAGCAGGCACGCCGGTGTCGTTCGACGTGCTGTGCAATGAAATCCGAGGGCTGGGTTTGAATATCCAGCTCGAGAAGAAGAAAGGATTGGGAGGGGAGCCTGAGGATGAGGACATGATGTAAGCGTGCCGCGATGATGGATAGAATTCGGGAGTTTCTTCACCGGAAACCGTTCGTCCCGTTTCGCATTGTAATGGCGTCGGGTGAGCGGCACGACGTTGTCAATTCGGAGAGAATTGCTCTCGGAAGCAAACAGGTATTTCTCGTTTCGGGTTCGACAGGGCGGATGACGTGGTTGAAAGTTGAGGACATTGAACTCGTTTATATGCCACGCAGTGTGATGAATCGTGTGATTCCGGGCCGTGAAGCCATCAGACCGGTGGATTGAACTGTACTTTTTCGGAGATCAATGGGGCGTGTTGGTGATTACCTTTTCCGGGCGATCCTCCGGCTGATCTGGAAGCTGATCAAGCCGCTCGTCTTGCTTCCTTTTGCCCCGTTTCTGCTGGGCGGGCAATTGTGGAAGGCCTGGTATCCAAGAGGTGTCTCAGCCTCCGATGGACGTGGAGAAAAGGAAGCTGGTCGTGCTCAAACGACTAATAAGTTACTCGCGACGGCAGTGAAATCGGAAGAGGTATCTGATCCTTGAGGCTTGCATGGCGGTGGCGGCGCTCATTATTGGAGCTGTTGTTGCCATATTCGCTGTGATCTTCGCGCTCAAGGAAGCGCTGTTTGAGTGGAGATCGCGGCGGGGCCGTCCTGGTGGTTTTGAAGTGAAACAGCTTGCGGGCACGCCGCCCGTGGCATTGAAAGAGAAAGACTACGAACATGGCTGAAAGCGTCTACGATCGTATTAACGACTACGGCTCGGTTCGAATCCAGCTCGCCAGCCCGAATGATATCCGTTCGTGGTCCTTCGGCGAAGTGAAGAAGCCCGAGACCATCAACTATCGCACCTACCGCGCCGAAAAAGACGGCCTCTTCTGCGAGCGCATCTTCGGCCCCGAACGCGACTGGGAATGCTCGTGCGGCAAGTACAAGGGCACCAAATACAAGGGCATCATCTGCGACCGGTGCGGCGTCAAGGTCACGCATTCGCGCGTTCGCCGCAAGCGCATGGGCCACATCAACCTGGCCGCCCCCATCGTGCACATCTGGTTCTTCAAGGCGCTCCCCAGCCGCCTGGGCGCCCTGCTGGACATGAAGACCAGCGACATCGAAAAAATTGTCTACTTCCAGGACTACGTCGTCACCGATCCCGGCAAGACGCCGCTCAAGAAGAAGCAGCTTCTCACCGAAGACGAATACCGCGCCGCCTACGAGAAATACTCGTCTGAATTTGAGGCCGAGATGGGCGCCGAAGCGATCAAGAAGCTTCTGGGCATGATCGATCTCCCCACCGAAGCGGTAAAGATCCGCGCCGACATCGAAAAGACCAACAGCAAGCAGAAGATCAAGGACCTGACCAAGCGGCTGAAGATGGTCGAAGCCATCCGCGGCTCGGAAAACAAGAGCGAGTGGATGGTCATGGACGTGATCCCGGTGATCCCGCCCGACCTCCGCCCCCTCGTCCTGCTCGAGAGCGGCAACTTCGCCACGTCCGACTTGAACGACCTTTATCGCCGCATCATTAACCGCAATAACCGATTGAAGAAGCTGGTCGATCTCAACGCACCCGAAGTCATCATCCGCAACGAAAAGCGCATGCTCCAGCAGGCGGTCGATGCGCTGTTCGACAACGGTCGCTGCCGTCGTCCGGTGCTCGGCTCCAGCAACCGCCCGCTCAAGTCGCTGACCGACATGATCAAGGGCAAGCAGGGCCGCTTCCGCGAAAATCTGCTCGGCAAGCGCGTCGATTACTCCGCCCGTTCCGTCATCGTCGTCGGCCCAGAGCTCAAGCTGCATCAGTGCGGCCTGCCCAAGAAAATCGCGCTGGAACTCTTCCAGCCGTTCATCATCCGCAAGCTCAAGGAACATGGTCTTGCCGACACGATCAAGTCGGCCAAGAAGATGCTGGAGCGGCGTGATCCCGAGGTGTGGGATATTCTGGAAGAAGTCATCTTTCAGCATCCCGTCATGCTCAATCGCGCTCCCACGCTTCACCGCATGGGCATCCAGGCGTTTGAGCCGGTGCTGGTCGAAGGCAATGCCATCAAGATCCACCCGCTGGTCTGCAAAGGCTTCAACGCCGACTTTGACGGCGACCAGATGGCCGTCCACCTTCCGCTGTCGATCGAGGCGCAGACCGAAACGCACGTGCTGATGCTGGCGCCGAACAACATCTTCTCGCCCGCCAACGGCAGCCCGATCATCACGCCGTCGCAGGACATCGTGCTCGGCACGTTCTATATCACGACCGACCGCGAAGGGGACAAGGGCGAGTTCAGCCTGTTCAACAACGTCCGCGAAGCGTTCATGGCGTTTGATCTGGGCAAGATTGCGATGCATACACGCATCTTCGTGCGGCTCAAGGACCGCACTGAAGTTGTGCCGGATGACAAGTCCGGCCCGCAATCGATCAACGACATTTCGTGGAAGCATCTGGAAGAGCATCGCAAGCGAAAGAACCCCGCTTACGCCGGCAAGCCCCGCCCGCCCAAGAACAAGAGCAACGTCATTCTCACGACCGTGGGCCGCTGCATCTTCAACGATGTGCTCCCCAAGAAGATGCCGTTCTACAACTACGCTTTGACGGCCAAGGGCTCCAGCCGCGTGATCGCCGATACCTATGCGGCGCTGGGCCGTCCCGCGACAATCAAGCTGCTGGACGACATGAAGTCGCTGGGCTTCAAGCGCAGCACGCTGGCCGCCCTCAGCTTCGGCATCACCGACATCCGCTCTCCCGACACCAAGGGCGAAATTCTCGCCAACGGCCAGAAGGAAGCCGACAAGATCGAGAAGGCCTATCGCATGGGCGCTCTCACTGAGCAGGAGCGTTATGCCCGCCTGATCGACACCTGGGGCCATGCCCGCAAGCAGGTGACGGAAGATCTCATGGCCGGCCTGCAGAACGACTATCGCGGCGATGATGGCAAGCCCATTCCGCCCAAGCATGGCGGCGCGCTGAAGTATCTCAACCCCATCGCCATGATGGCCACCTCCGGCGCTCGCGGCAACGTCGACCAGATTCGGCAGCTCGGCGGCATGCGCGGCCTCATGGCCAAGCCGTCCGGCGAAATCATTGAGACGCCGATCAAGTCCAACTTCCGCGAAGGCCTGTCGGTGCTTGAGTATTTCTCGTCCACCCATGGCGCGCGAAAGGGATTGGCCGACACCGCCCTCAAGACCGCCGACTCGGGCTATCTCACCCGCAAGCTGGCGGACGTGGCACAGAACGTCATCATCAACGAGATCGAGTGCAGCACGCTCAACGGCATCACCAAGACCACCATCTACAAGGGTGAAACGGTGGAAGTCGAGCTGAAGGACATGATCGTCGGCCGCACGGCCCGCGATACCATCCGCAATCCGATCACCGATGAGACGATCGTCAAGGAGAACCAGACGATCACCAACGAGATCGCCGATGCCATCAAGGAACTGAAGCTCGAAAGCATCCGCGTCCGCTCGCCGCTCACGTGCGAAAGCCCGCGCGGCTGCTGCGCCCGCTGCTACGGCATCGATATGTCCACCAACATGCTGGTGGAAGAAGGTCTGGCCGTCGGCATCATCGGCGCCCAGTCGATCGGCGAGCCGGGCACGCAGCTTACGATGCGCACGTTCCACACGGGCGGCGTCGCCACCGGGTCGTTCGTCGAGAACGACATCAAGGCGGCATCCGAAGGTATCGTGCAGCACCGCGACATCAACGCCGTCATGGTCGTCGATGCCGAAGGGCACAAGCACCTGACCGCCCTGAAGCGCAACGGCGAAATCGCCGTCATGGACGCCAAGGGCCGCGAGCGCGAAAAGTACAAGGTTCCCTACGGCGCCACGGTGCTGATCGCCGACGGCGAGCGCGTCAAGGCCCGCCAGCAGCTGGTGGTGTGGGATCCGCACATCACCCCCATTCTCGCCGAGAAGGGCGGCACCGTCCGCTACGAAGACATCGAAGAGGGCGAAACCGCTCGGGCCGAGGAAGAGCGCAAGGGCGGCGGCGGCGAAAAGAAGCTCGTCGTCATCGAGCACAAGGGCGAACGCCATCCCCGAATCACCATCGAAGGCTCCGATGGGAAGATCCTCGACTTCCACTACCTGCCCGCCAAGGCGCGTATCGAAGTCACCGACGGCCAGAAGATCGAGGCCGGCCACATGCTCGCCCGCCAGCCCCGCGAAAGCGCCGGCACGCAGGACATCACCGGCGGTCTTCCCCGGGTCACGGAAATCTTCGAGGCCCGCAAGCCCAAAGATCCCGCCGTCCTGGCGGAAATCTCCGGGCAGGTCGAGCTCCGCTCCGACAAGCGCCGCGGCAAGATGACCATCATCATCAAGAACGAAACCGGCATGGAAAAAGAGCACCATGTCCCCCAGGACAAGGAACTCCAGGTCCACGCCGGCGACTATGTCGAGGCCGGCGACCCGCTCATCCGCGGGCCGATCATTCCCCACGACATCCTTCGCATCAAGGGCGAAGAGGCCCTTTACCAATACCTGCTCACCGAAGTGCAGAACGTGTATCGCTCCCAGGGCGTGAAAATCAACGACAAGCACATTGAGATCATCCTCAACCAAATGCTCCGCAAGGTGAAGGTCGAAGATGCCGGCGATACCAAGTTCCTGCCCGGCGAAGTGGTGGACAAGTTCCGCTTCCGCCAGGGCAACGAAGCAACCGGCCAAAGCGTCCGCATCAGCGAGCCGGGCGGCACTTCGTTCAAGGAGGGTGATGTCATCCTCAAGAGCGAGTTCAAGGAAGCCAACGAGACTGCGGAAGCCGCCGGCAAAGACGCCGCCAAGGCCAAGAAGACCCGTCCCGCCCGCGGCAAGACGTTGCTGCTGGGCATCACCAAGGCCTCGCTGCAGAGCGAGTCGTTCATCTCCGCCGCCAGCTTCCAGGAGACGACCAAGGTGCTGACCGAAGCCGCCCTGGCCGGCGCCGTGGACAAGCTGGTCGGCCTGAAGGAAAACGTGATCCTGGGTCACCTGATCCCCGCCGGTACGGCTTTTCAGCCGCACCTGAACCTGAAGATCAAGCACCTCGCCGAGCCCCCGCCCATGCCCGAGCCCGAGCCGGCGCCGCGCCCGGCCGCCGTGCCCGAGCGAGAAGCGGTCCCGCAGGCGGGAGCGTGATTCGGAGAATTGGTTCTTCTACGATAGAAGGTCCCCCGGCGGTCATCGCCGGGGGACTTTTTTGTTTGTTGGCGGCGGCGCGGAATCTATAATGGATTTGAAATATGACTCTCGTGTCGCCACCAACTCGTTACACGCCGGAAGATCTCCTGGAACTGGAGGATGAAGGGCTGTTTGAGCTGGTTGATGGGGAATTGCTGGAGAAGGGGCCAAGTTCGCTCTCCAGCAGTACATCTGCATTAATCTCCACATGCCTCAACAATTTCATCGCGGCGGGTGGTTCGGGTGATGACGTCTATACGGAGCAGTCATTTCAGTGTTTTGCCCATGAGCCGAAACTCGTCCGGCGTCCCGATGTCGCGTTGATCGTCGCCAGCCGGTTGGCGGGGGTGCCCGAGGAAGGGCATATTCCCATTCCCCCGGATCTTGCCGTGGAAGTGATTTCCCCCAACGACAGGATCTACAAGTTCGAGAGAAAACTGGTCGATTACCGCAAGGCCGGAATCCGGCTGGTGTGGGAAGTCAACCCAAAGTTTCGCTTTATTCGCGTGCATTATTTGGACCGCGCGTCGGTCCGATTGGAAGAAGGGGACACTCTCACCGGCGGGCCGGTATTGGCGGGCTTTTCGATTGTTGTCAGGGAGTTGCTTCCAGCCATTAGCGCAGAGTCATAGTCCGCGGACGTACCCAGGACTTAGTTTGTCATGCAGAACATGCATCCGGACGAATTCTTCACTGCCGCTCAACAGCAGCGGCTCGCGGAGTTGCTCACCAGCCGTCGGGCCGCTCTCGATGCGGGCCGAGCTATGGCCTACGCCGACACAATCGAGCTTGCCGCATTGATTGATAGCGAGTTGGAAGGCGCAGCCAGACGGGCGGCGGCCATGGTCAGCGAGTTGCGATCGTGACCGGCTAAACCCCACCACGCCGCTGGCTTGAGAATATACGCGCATTCAACAACTACCGGTTGCATATGTGGCGGTGATATAAGGGCCATGACATAGGCGGATAGTTCTCCACAATGTCAGACGGCAACGCTCAATTGCCGTACCTGTACGATCCTCTATGCCGCGCCTGTTCATCGTCATCGCGGTTATTTGCCTCGCGCTTTGTCCTATTGCATCCGCCGGAGCGGAGTTTGCAGGGGCATCTTCGACCGAGCCGCCGCCTCCGCGACTCTTTGCCCAATACTGCTTTGATTGCCACGGCGATGAGGCGGCCAAGGGGCGGCTGCGGCTTGACCTGCTCAAGGCCGATTTCACTGATCCCAATAACGCGGCGTCGTGGATCAAGGTGCTGGATATGCTGATGGCGGGGGAGATGCCGCCCAGGGGGAAAAAGCAGCCGCCTGGGCAGGATGTGCGGGAAGTGGTCCAGTGGCTGCGGCCGCGGCTGCATGCGGCGGATCTGGCCCGGCAACGCGCCCGGGGGCGGGTCATTCTTCGGCGGCTCAATCGGTTTGAGTATGAGCAGACGTTGCACGACCTGCTGGCGATCAATAAGCCGCTCAGTCATCTTCTGCCGGAGGATGGATCGGCCTTTGGCTTTGACAACATCGGGGCGGCGTTGAACACCTCTTCGCAGTTGATGGAGCGCTACGTGGAAGCCGCCGACGTCGCGCTGCAGGCGGCGATGATCGATGGGCCGCGGCCGCCATCGACGCGCCGGCGATTCAGCTATCTGCAGGAGCCGGGCATTGTTCTGCAGCTCGCCAGGGAGAGCAACAGCCGGATGTTCGCCGTCACTGATGACGCGTTCATCATGTTCAGCGACTACATTTCGTATGGCGGAGGAAAGCTGACGCAGTTTCGCGCTCCGGTGGCGGGCCGGTATCGAGTTCGGATCACGGCCTATGGGCATCAGGGGCCGGTGACGATGCGGGTGTATGCGGGGGCGACGCGCGAGACGTCAAACCACCTTGTGGGCCATTACGATTTGCCGGCGGGAAAGCCGACGGTGGTGGAATTCGAGGATGAATTCCCGGCCACCAGCACGATCACGCTGCTGCCATACCGGCTGAAGCGGGGCGCCTTCGTCAACCTCGGCCGCGAAAAATTGCTCCAACGTACCGGCCTGGCCCTGCAGAGCGTGGAGATCGAGGGGCCGATCGAAAAAGAGTGGCCGCGGCAAAGCTATCGCCAGTTGTTCGGCGACCTGGATCTGGCCAAGGGGACGATCGGTGATGCACAGGAGGTGCTGAGAAAGTTTGTGCCGCGGGCATTCCGGCGGCCAGTAACAGAAGACGAAATGCGGCCTTATGTCGATTTGGTGCGGTCGCGGCTGGAGGAAAAGCAGGATTTTAAAACTGCGATGCGGCTGGGACTGCAGGCGGTTTTATGCTCGCCGCGATTCCTGTTCCTCGATGAGAAGCCGGGGCCGCTGGACGATTTCGCGCTCGCTTCGCGGCTGTCGTACTTCCTCTGGGGCTCATTGCCGGATGAGCAGCTCCTGGCCCTGGCGCGGGAAAAGAAGTTATGCAGCCCCGAGGTGCTGCGGGCCCAGATCGAGCGGATGCTGGCGGACGCCAGGGCGCATCGCTTCGTCAGCAATTTCGTCGGCCAATGGCTCGATCTCCGGTCGATCGATAACACGACGCCGGATAAGCAGCTTTATCCGGAACATGATGAATTGCTGCAGATATCGATGGTGTCGGAGACGGAGCTGTTTTTCACGGAATTGCTGCAGCGCGATTTGAGCGTTACCAACTTCGTGGATTGCAACTTCTCGATACTGAACGAGCGATTGGCGAAACATTACGGAATCGAAGGTGTGACAGGACAGGCATTTCGGCGCGTCGATCTGCCGCCGCAGTCGCATCGCGGCGGCCTGCTGACGCACGCGAGCGTTCTGAAAGTCACCGCCAATGGCACCAACACCTCGCCGGTGGTGCGGGGCGTGTGGGTGATGAAAAATATCCTCGGCCAGCCCGTGCCGCCGCCGCCCCCTGATGTTCCGGCGGTTGAGCCGGACATTCGCGGGGCCGTCACTATTCGCGAGCAACTGAACAAGCATCGGCAACTGGCGTCATGTGCATCGTGCCATCGAAAAATTGACCCTGCCGGTTTCGCGCTGGAGAATTTCGACGTGATCGGCGGCTGGCGCGACAAATACCGCTCCATCGGCGCCGGAGATTCCGTGAAAGTGAAAGTCGATGGCATGGGCGTGAAATACTGCCTGGGCCGCGTGGTGGACCCGGCCGATACGCTGGCCGATGGGCGCCATTTCGCCAACATCGACGAGCTGAAAAAACTTCTGCTGGCCGATCGCGAACAGATCGCCCGCTGCGTTGCCGGAAAACTGCTGACCTACGCGACCGGCGGCGCCCCGCAGTTCGCCGACCGCCAGGCCATCGAAGAAATCGTCGCGCGATCGCGCCAGCACGATCTGGGTCTGCGGACGATCCTGCATGAAGTCGTTCAAAGTCCCGCGTTCCTGAACAAGTAGCCTGACTGCTGCACCGACGAGGAGCCAATCATGAGTCGAGCACTTTCGCGGCGGACGTTTCTTCGCGGCTCGGGCGTGGCGATGGCGCTGCCGCTGCTAGACGCGATGCTGCCGGGAAGACTGGCGAGGGGGGCAGCGCGCAATCTCCCGCCCCGGCGCATGGTGGCCGTCTGCTCCAACCTCGGATTTCACACGCCCTTTTTGTTTCCCGAGCAACCGGGAAAAAACTATCAGCCGACGCCGTACCTGGAGGTGCTCAAGTCGCTGCGGGACGACCTGACCGTCTTTTCCGGAGTGTCTCATCCTGCCGTTGATGGAGGACATGCCGCGGAGATGTCTTTCTTAACCGCCGCCCCCCATCCCGGCTCGCCCAATTTCAAAAACAGTATCTCACTCGATCAACTGATGGCCGAGCGGATCGGCGCCGAAACGCGCTACGCGCATCTCACGCTGAGCACGAGCGGCGGGCTTTCCGGCCTTTCATGGACACGCGGCGGCGTGCGCATTCCCTCCGATGGCAAGCCTTCCAAGGTTTTCGAGCGCCTGTTCCTGAGCGGCGGCGGGAACTCCGGGCGGCGCCTGCGCGACGGCAAGAGCATCATGGATCTCGTCGGCGAGCAGGCCCGCCAGATGCAGCGGGAAGTGGGCAATGACGATCGCCACAAGCTGGACGAGTATTTCACCTCGGTGCGCGAACTGGAGCAGCGCCTCGTTCGCGGACAGGAATGGATCCGCAAGCCCAAGCCCAAAGTTGATGTGCCGCCCCCCAAAGACATCACCGATCACGCCGACATGATCGGCCAGATCCGGCTCATGTTCGATCTCATGCACCTTGCCCTAAAAACCGATTCAACCCGGATCATCACGTTCTTCCTGAGCGGAATGGGCGGCATCGTGCCGAAGATTCCCGGCGTCTCCGATGACTGGCACAACCTGTCGCATCACGGCCAGGACCCGACAAAAATCGAGCACCTCAAGCTGATCGAAATGGCCGAGTTCGAAGGGCTTCGCGATTTCTTGCTCAAATTAAAGGGCACGCAGGAACACGAACAGACACTGCTGGATGGAACGATGGTCCTCTTCGGCAGCCACTTGGGCAACTCCAGCAGCCACAACACCAGAAACCTCCCGATCGTGCTCGCCGGCGGCGGTTTCCGCCACGGCCAGCACCTTGCCTTCGACCGCCAAAACAACACGCCCGCCTGCAACATTCATGTCTCGATGCTGCAGCAGATGGGACTGGAGATCAACAGCTTCGGATCGAGCACGGGAACTCTAACCGGGTTGGAAGCGAGGTAAGCCGTCACTTTCTTGCTTTGTTGTCTGCGCCACGGATAGAAACTATAATTTCGACGCCGTATGACGATTGCAAATCTACCAACCCGTTTCACGCCAGAAGACCTGCTCAACCTGGAGAAGGACGGGCTCTACGAGTTGGTGGATGGCAAGCTGGTGGAAAAACCGATGAGCTTTGTGGCGAACAGGACAGCGGGAATCATCATCCGCCGGCTCGGCGATTTCGTCGAAAAAACTCACGCTGGCGATGTCGTGCCTGAGCAGGCATTTCAGTGCTTTCCCCACGATCCAGACCTGGTGCGCAGGCCGGACGTCGCATTCGTAGCGGCAGAACGCGCCGCCCAGATTCCCGACGAGGGCCACGTCCGCATCGCTCCGGATATCGCCATCGAGGTGATTTCTCCAGGTAACAAGATAAACGAATTTGAGGAGAAACTCGCGGATTACCGAAAGGCGGGAATCAAGCTGGTTTGGGAGGTGAATCCCAAATTCCGCTTCATTCGGGTTCACCGCCTGGACCGCAAGCCCGAGCGCTTTGAGGAAGCAGATACGATAACGGGGGAGCCGGTATTGCCGGGGTTTTCTGCTTATGTCAGAGAATTGCTACCGGCGCCTGAAGCGGCCAGGAAGTAATTCAGTTACTTCCCTATCCAATGATTCTGTGACGATTTAGGCGGCACGGGCGGCGCGCCCGTGTTTTCAGCTGAGACATGTGCGGGCCGCGCATGCCACAATCAAAATATCACAGCCTCAATGGATGAAGGAAGAAGTGAAGTGTATTTCCCGCCATTTTTTCCGACGTGTTGCGCAGCTCCCGTCCTGAAAACCTTTCATCAGGCGGAAGTTTTTCACCCCTGTCCATAACTATACCTGCAATGGCATCGATCGATTTGTCGATCACGACCCCGCTCCGGCATGAAATTGGCAGGCGCATTGGATCATCGAAAGGTTGAGTTACATGCGTGTCGTACAACGCAAAAACAAATCGAAGACCTCCCGCAAGTCCTCCCTTTGGGAACTCCTCGAACACCGCACGCTACTAAGTGCCGCCTTCGATATCACCGGCTTGACCGCCCTCCGTAACCTCGCGGCGTTTTCGCAGATTGATGGAAGGGGGGTTGGAATTGCCGTGCTCGATACCGGCGTTGTTGCCGCCAATCCTGATCTCTCGTCGAATGTGGTGGCGTTTTACAACGCCGTCGAAGACCCAGTGAATACCACGGATATCTCGCCGTCCACCTCGGTTGACAAGGATGGGCACGGTACGCATGTCTCCGGAATAGCCGCGTCGTCGGATGCGAGCATTGGCGTGGCGTATGGCGCCGATTTGATCGACATCAAAGTCATTCCCGACGCCGGAGAAGCGCAGCTTGGCGGCGACCCGCTGCTGCGCGGGTTGCGATGGGTGGCGGCCAATTATCAAGTCTACAACATTAAAGTCGTCAACATGTCGCTTGGGGAATCGGGGGTGAACGACAATACCATCACCGCGGCCGCGGCGGCCGATGCGCTGGCGATTCAGATCAACGCGCTGGAGAAACTGGGCATCACCGTCATCAGCGCTTCGGGCAACAGCTACGCCAACGATCCGACGGCGGGGGAGTCATTCCCCGCCGTGGTATCGACCATTGGCGTTGCCAATACCTGGGCCACTTCGGGACAAGCGTCAGATTTTGGCGTGCCGTTTGGCGAGAGCGGCGATCGTTTCTACGCCATCGACCGCGCCGCCACTCCCGATACGCTTGCCTCCACCAGCCAGCGCAGCACGCTCGATAATCAACTCGCCGCCCCCGGCGAAGACATTTACAGCACCTGGAATGGAACCCATGATTCCAGCAACGGCAGCGACTTGCTCCACAACACCCTCAGCGGCACCAGCATGGCCACGCCGTTCGTCTCGGGCGTGGTGGCGCTGATGCAGCAGGCGGCGAAATATTTCGGCGGGCATTACCTCCCCGATCCCAACCAGATATTGCAGATTCTCAGCGCCACCGCCGACACGATCGTCGATTCCAACAACCCCAATAATTCCCGCTACAACGCCAACACCGGCGCCACCAGCAATCTCCCCGAGACCGGCTTCAGCTTCAAACGCGTGAACGTGCTCAAGGCGCTTCAGGAAGTGCAGCGTTTCGTCACCGGCGGCAGCATCACCACCGGCCCAGCGCCCGGCCCCGACACCGACAACACAACCACCAGCGCGCTCCCCATCAATTCCGTCAACGGCACAACCGTCTATACCTTCAGCGGATCGGTTGGCACCGATGGCCTGGTCGAAGTGGGCGACGACGACATCGATCTCTTCAAGCTCGAAGTCACCTCGCCCGGCCAAATGACCTTCACCCTGACAAAACCATCGGGCGGTACGGCCTTCGCCCCAACGCTCCGATTGTTCGACAGCAGCGGCAGTGAAATCGCCACGACGACCGGGACGTCCGGCGCATATCCGACGTTGACAACCACTGGCGCGCTGGCCGTGGGGACTTATTACTTCGGCATCAGCAGCGCAGGAAACCAGGCCTACACCGTGAACGGCGCAAACGCCGGCAACGCAGCCGCCGGCGGTGATTACACGCTGCAGATTTCCCTCGTCAATCCCGATCCCAACGGCACGATCCAGGGCTCGGCGTCCGTCGATCTCACCGTGCCCAATCAGGTCCTCCAGGATTCCTCCACAGGCGCCGATTACACCGCCGTGGTGCAGCAGGGGGAGCTTGGCTCTGATCCGCCGCCCACGGGAAGCGCAACGCGCATCACCGTCTCCAGCGACGTGGACATGTTCCAATTAACCGCGCCCGACAACGGCACGCTCACACTCACCACCACGTCAGGTCCGTTCACCGGCAATCGAACATTTATCGAGCTATTTGACAGCACCGGCGCCGCCGTCAAGTCTTCCACCGGCACCAGCTCGCAAAACGTACTCTCGGCCACGCTTACCGGCGGCGCAACCTACTACATTGCTGTCACTATCCCCGGCAATTCCGCATTCAACCCCGCCGATCCCTATCCGGGACGGCAGGCCAATGGCACGCCGATCGATCAGTCCTACACGCTCTACCTGCGGTTCAGCAACGGCGACATTAACGGCACCGCCCTCAATGCCATCTCCTCAACCACAGGCGCAACCGTCAATGCCAACATCGGGACCGACAACAGCGCCACCATCGGCGCCACCGGCTCGAAAGACGTCGATTGGTACACCTATTCCGCCACGCAGTCCGGCGTTTTTAACATCACGGCGCAGAGCACGACCGACGGCCTGACGCCGGTCATCACGCTTTGGCAATACACCAACGGAAACTCCGACATTGTGAAGGTGGCGGATACATCGTCGTCAGGATTGTTCGCTGCGCCGTCGAGCCTCTTTTCACCCAGCGCCGTCGCCGCGGCATCGACGGCCGGCTCTGCCCAGATGATGTTCCAGGTGAGCTCCGGCGCGACGTTCTTCGTGGCCATCAGCGGGCAGGGCGACAGCAATTTCAACTGGTACGCGCTCGCGAGCGGCAGCGGGGGGCAGACGGGCAACTACACGCTGGCCACCCAACTTCAGCCTCTCAGCACGCTCGCGACGCTCAGCGACGACTCGATCAACGACGGCACGCCGCAAACTCTCGCAATCGGGCAAAACGTGCATGGCAATCTCGGCGCCGATGGCAGTCTTGTGGTGGGAGACAGTGATGTCGATCTTTACAGGTATGTTGCGGAAAATGACGGCACAATTGACATTCGCACCTTTACCAACCAGGAAGGGGATGCTGACACCGTTCTGAGGATCTTCAATTCCAGTGGAACCCAGCTCGCGTCAAACGACAACATCAACTCCAGCACGACCGCCAGCGAAATCCAGCTTGCCGTCGTCAAGGGCCAAACCTATTACATCGGCGTGAGCGGCGCGGGCCTGAGCGCCCTGAGCTATAACCCGTTGACCGGTACAAACGCCGGGAGCGGAAGCACGGGAAGCTATTCGCTGCTGGTGTCAATTCCCGTCGATGCCCCGCCCAACGTCGGAGTCATGCCCGCATTGTCTGTCAGCGGGCCAGCGCCGGTTGCCGGTTACACCGATGGCGTGGCCGTCTTCACTGTTTCACTGAGCGCGCCGTCCACGACGCCAGTGACGGTGAATTACAGCACTGCCGATGGCACCGCTGTTAGCGGTGTCGATTATTCCGCCACGAGTGGCTCGCTTACCTTTGCGGCCGGCGTCGTCGTGCAGACGGTCTCAGTTCCGATTCTTGCCAACACTTCGGCGCCACAAGGAAGCGTCACCTTTACGTTGACGCTCTCCGATGCCGCGGGCGCAACGATAGATACACCTGCCGCGACTGCGACAATTCTTGATCTTCCGGTCACCACGCTTACGTTTTCCCCCGGCCATCCCGCGCGATACGTCAATGCCGCCGGCCGCGCCGTGAATCTCGTGCTGAGCGGTCCCGGATCAGGAAAAGCCGTCTTCTTGAACGGCGGCCTCGATCCCACGCAGATCACGCTGACCAACACCACGTTGAGCTCGACCTTCGCGATCCGCACCACCGCCACAACGATAGCCGACATCGCCGTCACCGGCTCGCTCCGCTCCCTGATTGCCGGCTCCACGACCTTAACAGGCAATCTCAACCTCAGCGGCTCGCTCGGAAAACTGACACTGGGAGATGTGAACGGCTCAGCATCGGGCGGCGTGATCTCAATCGGTGGCGCTGCAATTCCCACAGCGATCAAACTGGGCCGCGTGACGAACGCGAGCCTCGCGGCGGCCGGCGCCATTCCTTCACTCAGGGCCGAAGAATGGCTCCAAAACACTGCAAACGCATCCACAATTTCCGCCGGCCGAATAGGCTCATTCACCATTGACGGAAATTTCGCCGCCCGCGTTTTCGCGAGCGCGATGAATACCATCCGGCTCGGCAGCGACAGTGGAACTCTCACGGCAGGCGCGATTGGCCGCCTGACTGTCGCAGGCGCCATGTCCAGCGCAACCGTGAATCTCACAGACGCTGGAATGACGCTCCAGTCCCTCACCGTTGGAGGAGTGGTATCGGCGTCGAAGATCGTTTCAACGGGCGACATTGGAAGAGTGACCGTCGGCGCATTTCTCGACAGCACGCTATTTGCCGGTGTGAATCCATCCCTCACGTCATTGCCAGCGTCATCGTCCGATTTCGCGGCCGATGCGTCGATCATGACATTTCGCGTGACTGCGACAAAGAAGCCTTATTCGTTCTCAAATTCGAACATCGCCGCCGCGTCGATCGGGCAGGTGGTCCTCGCCCGGGTTAATCCGGGCAATAGCGGAAACCCCTTCGGGATCGCGGCCAAGACTCTGGATGCTTTTACCAATCGCGGAGTCATCAAGTGGACTAAGAGGTCGCCACCCTCGCTGCTGACGCCGGACGGCGATTTTGTAGTGCGGTTGCTGGGATAGCCGTTCTCGTCCGACATATCAGCCATCCTTTCATCTTTCCTGATGCTTGGAATTGCAATCGCTTCTGCAATAATGAATTCAATTGTCCAGCGTGACCGGTATGTCCGAAGACCAAAACGCGACCCTCGCGCAGCCGCCGATGGGCGCGTCTTCCAGCGCGTCGAGCGGAGATACGATTCCTCCCCCCAGCTCAAGCCGCACCCATCGCTCGCCGGAATTCACAGAGCTTTCGCTCGATATTGCCGGGCAGGTGGATGCGCTGTGCGACCGCTTCGAGCAGGAGTGGCAGGCGGGGCGTCGGCCCGTGGTGGAGGAGTATCTTGCGTCGGCGCCGGCCGGGGGGCGAGGGGTATTGCTGAAGGAACTGCTGCGCGTGGAGGTCCCGTATCGCCGGCGAAGCGCGGGAGGGCTGAACATTGACGAGTATTTTCGTCGCTTTCCATCTGTGGATGCCGACTGGTTGCGGGAACTTGCTTCGGCGGGGAATGCGGACGTCACCACGCCGGACCCCGATCGCGCCGCGGATAACGCGGGGCGGGGATCGCGTTTCTGTCCGCCATCAGCGGGAAATCGGCCGGAGCTTCTTAGCGGCTATACCGTCATCGGCGACAGCCCGCTCGGGGAAGGGGGGATGGGCGTGGTCTGGAAAGCCGTGCAGCTTTCCACCAAACGGACGGTTGCGCTTAAGGTGATGAGCGCCGCCGGACTTGGCTCCGAGCGTGCCCGGCTGCGGTTTGAGCGCGAGGTGGAACTCACCGCCAAGCTCGATCATCCCCACATCGCCCGCGTCTACGACAGCGGGCTCGAACGAGGGATCTGCTTTTACGCGATGGAGTTGATCGACGGCCGGACGCTCAATGAACATGTCAAAGCCGAGAGATTGAGCCGCCGGGGGATTATTGAATTGATGAAAGTCATCTGCCGGGCGGTTCAGTATGCGCATCAGAAGGGGATTATTCATCGCGATCTCAAGCCGTCGAATATCGTGGTGGACCGGCAGGGGGAGCCGCACATTCTGGACTTCGGGCTGGCCAAGGCGCTGGAGACGGATCAACAACTTTCCCTTGAGGGACAGACCGCCGGGACACCGGCGTACATGAGTCCCGAGCAGGCGGGCGGCCGGCTCGACAAGCTCGACACGCGCTCCGATGTCTACACGCTGGGCGTGATCATCTTTCATCTTCTCACCGGCCAGTTTCCCCACGACACGCGCGGATCGCTGGTGGACGTGATGAGCCGCATCGCAAAAGAAGAGCCGCGGCGGCTGCGGGAGGTCGATGCCGGGACAGATCGAGAGCTCGACGCCCTGGTCTCCAAAGCGATGGAGATCGAGCCCGAGCGGCGGTATGACTCGGCCGGGGCGCTGGCGGATGATCTGGAGCGCTACCTCAATCATGAGCCGCTCAATGCCCGCCCGCCGACGCTGACTTACATCCTTCGCAAAAAGTTGCGCCGCTACCGCGTGCAGGCGGCAACGGCCGGCGCGGTTCTGCTGTTGGCGATGGGGGGTGCTATCTGGGCGTATGCGAAGATCGCGGTGGAACGAAATGTCGCCGTCGCGGCCACCATCGAAAAGGACAAGCAACGCGCCGAAGCGCTGCGACAGTCGAACATCGCGCAGTCGAAGGAAGCCCTGGCGCAGCGCAATGCCGAAGAAGCCCGGCATCGATTGTTCGAGATGTGCATCCGCGAGGGGCGGAAGGATATCGACGATTGCGATGCGCCGCTGGCGCTGCTCTGGTTCACGCAGGCGCTCGATGCCGCGGGACGCGATATGCGGGAAGAGACCATCGCGCGAACCTACATCGGCACCACCATGCGCTATGGGATGCAGGGGCAGCTTCTGGCGGCGCCGCTCCGCCAGAATTACAAGGTCAACCGCGCCGTCTTCAACCACGATGGCTCGCGGGTGGCGACGATCGCCATTCAGGAAGCGCGCGTCTGGGAGACGGCCACCGGCCGGCCCATCTCGCCGGTGCTGGATGATGTCTGCATGGCCGCATTCAGCCCTGATGGCAAAAAGATGCTGGTTGGCGGCGCGCATGCCGCACGCATTCTCGACACGACGACCTGGCAATCGCTGACGCCGCCGCTGCCGCACGGCGGCATGGTGGTAGCGCTGGCGTTCAGCCACGATGGGAGCAAGGTCGTCACCGGAAGTCACGACCACACCGCCCGCATCTGGAACGCCGGCACGGGCGAACCGCTCACCGATCCGCTGAAGCATGGCTTCGTCGTGTTCCAAGCCGGCTTCAATCGTGATGGAACGTTGCTCGTCACCGCGGATGGATCGGCCCGCATCTGGGACGCGCAGAGCGGCCGTCCGATCGCGGCCATGGGAAAGGGCGGGCAGATTGTTTCCGCCGAGTTCAATGCCGATGGGACGAAGGTCATCACGGCGGGCAATCAACTGCGCCTCTGGGAATCGGCCACGGGAAAGGCCATCGGCGCTCCGCTCATGGACGGCGGCAACCTGTCGATGTGCCTCAGCCCCGACGGCACAAAAGTGGCGGCGGGAAGCGTGAACCGCGCGCAAGTGCTCGACGCCACGACCGGCGTACCGATCGGGCCGCCGCTCGGACGGGGCGGCGTCATCGGTCCGCGGGCCTACAGTCCGGATGGCTCGCGCCTGGTGATTATCGGTGCGGATGAATCGGCCCGCATCTGGGACGCGTCCACGAGCCGGCTCCTGGCGGGGCCGCTGGGGCATAACGGCGACATGCTTTCCGCGAGCTTCAGCCCCGATGGGTTGCGCGTGATCACCACCGGCGGCGATCATGCCGCCCGGATATGGAACGCCGCCGCCCGTCTGCCGCGGCAGCGGCCGTGGGGGATTCGGTTTTCGGTCAATACCGTCCACCCCGTGGCGTTCAGCGCCGATGCGCGGACGGTGATTGTCTGTCAGGAAAACAGCGCGATGGTCTGGGACGCCATCACATCGGCCCCCGTCGCCCCGGTCTTGAGGCATGGCCGGCTGGTCGATCTCGTCGCGATCGACCCGGGAGGAACACGGGCGGCGACGGCAACTTTCAACAACACCGCCCACCTCTGGAACGCCCGCACGGGCCAGCCGATCGGCCCGCCGCTCACGCACGGCGGCAAAGTAAACGCCCTGGCCTTCAGCCCAGACGCGACAATGCTGGCCACCGCCAGCGATGACAACACCGCGCGCCTGTGGGACGCCGCGACCGGGCAATCCCGCGTGGTCCCGCTCCAGCATAAAGAGCGCGTGACCTCCGTCTTCTTTTCCCGCGACGCAGGGCGTTTATTAACCACCACCCCCGACGGGTACGGCGTGTGGGACACCGCCAGCGGCAATCGGATCACGTTCGTGAAGCAGGATACCGACACGAGCATCCTTTCGACGGCCACCTTCACCCCCGACGAGAAACGCATCCTGCTCGTTCGCGACGCCACGGCCACGCTGTGGGATCTCTCCACCTCGCGCCAAATCGGCGCCGCTATGTCGCACGATTCCCCCATCAATTCCGCCACCTTCAGCCGCGACGGCGCCAAAATCGTGACGGCGGGCGACAAGACCGCAAGAATCTGGGACGCCGCCACGGGCAAGCCTCTCGCGTTATGGCTGCGTCACGAGGACGAGGTGAACCACAGCGCGATCAGCCCGGACGGTCGCCGGATCATTACCTCCTGCTGGGACGGCACCGCCCGCCTGTGGGACGCCGCGACGGGCCAGCCGATCGCTGTCCCGCTGCCGCACGACGGCACGGTCCTCGCGGCGGCTTTCGCCCCCGATGGGCAAAGCATCGTCACGGCCGCCAACTTCGCCACCGACCTTCGCCGGCAAAAGCCGACCACGCAATCCGCCGATTCGTCAACGCTCTCGCATATCGCGGTGCGCCGGTGGAACCTGACCCCCGACGCGCGTCCGCCGGCCGATCTGCACGCACTGGCCGAATGTTTCTCCGCCCGCCGGGTGCATCCCAGCGGCGGGGTGGTTCAAATCGCGGACGCGGAATTGGCGGGATTGTTCGCAGCCATGAAGCCGAAATACCCGGAGGCATTTGTCCCGGGGAGCGCGCTGGTGCCGGGGGGAAGGGGGGTGGAGGGAGCGGGGAAGTGATGAGGAGGAGGTGGTGAGCACACGTTATAGCTTTCGCGTCAGCCACGCGGCTGCGCCTGCCACAACAGCGATCGGCACTATGAGTGCAATTGCGAAATACCAGAATGGCCGAACTCTCATTTTGGGTGACAGCCTCTGTAACACCATCAAAATAATGAGTACCAAAGGAAATGAAGCTACGGCGACCAACGTTGTCGGTATCCTCTACGTTACGTCGTCACGATGCCTTCCGAAGCATAGCCCTCCAATGTTGTGGATCTCGATTCACCTCATCGAGCAGTCGGCGAGCCCATGGCGCCGGCACTCGCTGCCCTTGCTCCCAGGCTCGCACGAGCATCGCTGACACGCCCAGAAGATGAGCAAAAATCGGCTGGCTGACGCCGACCACGTCGCGCGTGGCGCGGACAGCGTCGCCATCGTAGGCCTTCGGCATGTCCGGCACTGTCACCGTGCGAACGGTGAAGCGGGATGCCAGTGGAATTCCGGCCCGCTCCACTTCGAGCGCTTCGGTAAGCGAAGCGACGATCTCCCGCCCCTTGGGGGTCATTCGGGCAGTACGCTGGGAAACCTTTTTGCTCTTGTTTTTGATTTTCATGGGTTCTTTCCTTTCCGGATTTCATTCGTGAGGCCGGCCAGAACGGACTTGATGGCTTGCCTGTCGGTCGCATTGAGATTGTCCGCGTTTTTCTTCAGGAACAGGGTCACAAGATAAATTCGCGAGAATTCGGGAAACTGAGCATAGCCAACACGCATTGAGCCGCTCTTGCCCCGCCCGCGCGATGGCGGCGCAAATCGGATCTTCCGCAATCCACCTGTTCCTTTCATGACTGCCGGCCTGCCCGGGTCACGCATGATGACAGCTTCCAAGGCCTGCAAATCTTCGTCGGGAAGCCGCTCCAGACGCCAAAGAGTCCTGAACCCGGCGAGTTGGATCAGCGTCCATTCCATCGTGATTATTGTAATACTCCGTGTGATGTTTTCAACCTATGGCTAACGCGCTGACACTGCGGACAAAAATGCGTCGATCTCCCGCCCAGAACAATCCGTTCGATCCTCCTCTTGCAAAGGGCGCACGGCTCACCTTCCCGCCCATAGACACGATGCAGCTTCTGGAACCCGCCTTCGTTGCCGTCGGAGTCGCGGTAGTCGCGGAGGGTGCTGCCGCGATGGTTGATGGCTTTGCGCAGCGTGGCTTTGATGGCGCGATTTAAGCGGGCGATTTGGTCCCTCGTCAACTCGTTGGCGGCAAGGAGGGGGTGGATGCGGGAGGTGAACAGGGATTCGTCCACATAGATATTGCCCAGGCCCGCCAGCACGGATTGGTCGAGCAAGGCGTTTTTGATGGCGCGGGTGGTCCGGGAGAGGATTTTCGCGAGTTGGGTGGGTTTCACCGTCAGCGGCTCGGGGCCCATTCCTTGGGCACAATCGGCCTGGCCGAGCCACCAGATTCCGCCGAACCGGCGGGGGTCGCGGAAGCGGAGTTGCCGGGGGTGATCGATGTCGATGGTGAGATGTGTGTGAGGCTCCGGCGGATCAGCCGGTTTGTTTACCGTCAAGCGCCCAGTCATCCCAAGATGAATAAAGAATCGATTCCCATTATCCAATGTGATGATGATCCGCTTGCCCCGGCGGGTGATATCGGCAAACGTTCGCCCGACAAGCAGCGGAGTGAGGTCGGTGCCCGGCGGGTCCACGATGTCCTGCCGCGTTAGGTTGACGGCTATGATCCGTCTGCCGAGTAGGCGCGGCCGGATGGTGGTGACGACGGTTTGGACTTCGGGAAGCTCGGGCATCAACTTTTCCAGGTGGCGCGGCTAACACAAAGTGGACCGGGCTGATTGTAGGTGGTATAACCGAGACAGGAGGCTGGAAACAGCGCTCACTCCATCCTCCTTTTGATGCCTATACCGTCACACCTCTCCAAACAACCCGAAACCTTGAAGCAGTCTCCTCGTCTTAACATTGGGGCAACATGCGCCCCGGAAGTGGATCAGCACCATGGCAGAAAACATCGGATTGGTTAAGCCCCAAGCCACCAACCTCGCGGCCGAGGAATTGGCCGCCGTCGAAAAGCTCCAGCAGGGCTATCACAACATGAAGTCGGAGCTGGGGAAGGTGATCGTCGGCCAGGAACAGGTCATCGAGGAACTCCTCATCGCACTGTTCTGCAAGGGCCATACGCTGCTGGTGGGCGTGCCGGGATTGGCCAAGACGCTGCTCATCTCCACGCTGGCCAAGACGCTGGGGCTCAGCTTCAACCGCATCCAGTTTACGCCGGACTTGATGCCTTCGGATATCACCGGCACCGAGGTGTTCGAGGAAGACAAGGCCACCGGCGCCCGCAGTATGCGCTTCGTCCGCGGGCCCATCTTCGCCAACGTCATTCTCGCCGACGAGATCAACCGCACTCCCCCTAAGACGCAGGCCGCCCTTCTCGAAGCGATGCAGGAGCATCAGGTGACGGCGGGCGGAAAACTGCACCGGCTGCCGCAGCCGTTCTTCGTGCTCGCCACGCAAAACCCGATCGAGCAGGAAGGCACCTATCCGCTGCCTGAAGCGCAGCTCGACCGGTTCATGTTCAACATTCACGTCGGCTATCCGACTGAGGAAGAGGAATTCCAGATCGTGCGTCTCACGACCATGAGCCGCCAGATCGACCTCAAGCATGTCCTCTCCGGCGATGAGATCCTGCAATTGCAGGAGATAGTGCGGAAGGTTCCCGTGGCCGATCACGTGATCCGCTACGCCCTGCAATTCAGCCGGCAAACGCGCGTGACGGAAGGGAATGTGCCGCAGTTCGTCAAGGACTACGTAAGCTGGGGCGCGGGTCCACGAGCCAGCCAATATTTGATTTTGGCGGGCAAGGCCCGGGCGCTGCTCAAGGGCCGCTACCACGTCAGCACGGAGGACATCCGCCAGGTGGCGATTCCGGTGCTGCGTCACCGCATCGTGACCAACTTCAACGCCGAGGCCGAAGGGATCAAGAGCGAGTCGATCGTGAAGAAGCTGGTGGAGACGATCCCGAGGCAGCAGTACGACGAGCTGGACAAGCAGACGGCGAAGATGCTGCGGGACCAGCCGGCGGCGTAAGGAGGAGGGACGAACCGTGAGTGAGGCGCGCGAGATCTTTCGCAAGCAGCTCCGGCTGACACCGGGGCAACTCCGGGCCGTCGCCGAGAGGCGCTATGATGATGCAATGTGCTTGCTGGACAGCGGTGATAACGCGCGGGCGAACGGCGCGATTTACGCGCGCTATTCATCGAAACATGCCAAACGCGAGGACGCTCGAGAATTTCTTAATACGATTGCGGAGGCAAAGAAATGGCTGAAGGAACCGTAACAAAGCCGCCATACGTTGAGCAACTCACCATCGCACTTGAAAGTGCGTTGAAGGGAGCGGAGGTCGATGTTGAACAGGTGCGCGATGATCGATATCGCTTCATCGTGGTCTGGCCCGGTTTTGATCAGCTCGGGCATCCAGAGAGACAGGACATCGTTTGGGATTTGGTGGCAAAGACACTCGACCGAGCGGACATTAGAAAGGTCACCATGATTCTCACTTTGGGTCTTGAGGATCTGCCGCAAGAGTAGCCGCGCATACGGAGACGGTTGCGTATATGCGAGTTGCAATCTCCGCATATGGCCCATTCGATGTTTCGACAATCCGGGAGATCGTTGAGCACATTGATGAACACGAGGACGGTGAGACAATCTATGTGCAGGCTGGCGAGAGATTGACGCCTTCCACGCCCGCGGCGGTTACCAGCGCGTGGCTCACCAGTGAGGAGCTTCGTTGCGAGCTCGGTTTTCGCTATTTGACCGACGTTGACGAAGCGAAAGAGGCTATTGATCAATTTGGATACGATTTTGACGAGCAAGCACTACGAGACCTCCTGGAAATGATCGACGAGTACCGGATGTAATTGCATGACCCAAACCGCCACCGACTATCGCAAATACCTCGAGCCGCGAACGCTTGCTCGCATTCATTCCCTCGATTTGCGGGCACGCCTGATCGTTGAAGGTTTGATGACCGGCATGCACCGCTCGCCCTATCAGGGGATCTCCGTCGAGTTTGCCCAGCATCGGCCTTACGTTCAGGGCGACGATATCCGCCACGTCGATTGGAAGGTGTTTGGCAAGACCGACAAGATCTACCTCAAGCAATACCTCGAAGAAACCAACCTGCATCTCATCTGCATCGTCGATTGCAGCGAATCGATGGGGTACAGCTCCATCAAGAACGACGGCGATAGCTGGAGCAAGTATGATTGCGCCACCGCAATCGCGGCTTCGCTCTCCTACATGGCGATTCAGCAGCAGGACTCGGTGGGGCTGGCCACGTTCGACACGGATTTGAAGCACTACATCAAGCCGAGCAATACGCCGGCGCAGTGGAAGATTATCACGCGCGAGTTGACGCTGGTGCCCCGGCTGAAGAAGACGGGGACGGGGCGGATTCTCGATCAGCTTGCCGAGAAGCTGAATCATCGCAGCCTGATCGTGCTGCTGTCGGACTTTTTCGACGACTTCGAGAGCATCAAGCTGGGACTGCGGCATCTTCGTTATAAGAAGCATGAAGTGATGGCGTTCCAGATTCTCGATCCGCAGGAGATTGAATTCCCATTTGAAGAGACGACGCTGTTCAAGGGTTTGGAAGAGGCGGGAGAGTTGTTGACCGAGCCGCGGGCCCTGCGGGAAGCCTACATCAATGAGCTGGAGCTTTTCACGGCGGACCTTCGCAAACTCTGCCGCGGAATGCATATCGACTTCACGCGCATGAACAGCGGCGATGCACTGGACGTTTCATTGAGTGGTTTCCTGGCGACGCGGGCCGCGAGTATTAAGTGACGTTGGTCAGTGGTCATTGGTCCGTTGTCAGTGGTTGATGTGGATCATAATCATGGCCCGGATCTGAGCGCCGGTGAAGCAAAGCAACATCGAGTTGGCATCATGACGCAACTTTTCGTTCAATCGCCCCTGGCACTGCTGGATTTCCGCACGCCCATGTTCGTCGCGGCGGGGACGGCGGCGGTTGCAATCCCGATCATTATCCACCTGCTCAACCGCCGGCGCTTTCGCACCGTGGCGTGGGCGGCGATGGAGTTTCTGCTCCGCGCGATGCGAAAAAATCGCCGGAAGTTAAAATTCGAGCAGTGGCTGCTTTTGGCGGTGCGATGTCTGCTGGTCTTCCTTTTGGGATTGGCCCTGGCCCGTCCGCTCGGGTGTGAAAACGGGGCGCTGGCGCAATTCGGCAGGCATACCGCCCTCAATGTCTTTATCATCGACAACAGTTACTCCATGGCCCACGCCGATGGCCACGCCGACGCCAAGACGCACCTTGGCCAGGCCCGCAAGCTCGTGCGATCGCTGCTCAGTAAAGCGACGTCAGGCGGTGAATCGGTGGTCATCATCTCCGCCGGCACTCCCGCCAATGCCGTTGTCGGCGAACCGCTGCTCGACATGGAAGCGGCACGTCAATCAGTCGATCGCATCGAGCAAACCTGGACCGCGACAGACCTGAAGCATGCCATGGAGCTGGCCCTGGACGTCGCCCGCCGCAACGACAAGCAGCCGAACAAGAAGCTGTACATTTTCAGCGATTCCACCCGCAGCGCGTGGGAAGGGGCCGACGCCGCGGCGTTCAAGCAGCTTGGGCCGGAATTGGCCGAGGCCTTCAAAAACCAGGTGCTCCATCAGAATCTTGCCAAAGACCAGCCGCAATGGAACGGCGCCATCCTCGACGTGCGGCCCGCCGATTCCCTCGTCACCACCAAGGCCGAGAGCATCTTTCAGGCCGATGTCCGTGGATTCTTCCCCACCATCAAATCGGGCAGGCAAGCCACGCTGCAATTGAAGATCGACGATCAGGCCGTCCCGCAGGCGGAAAATGTCGTCAAGCTCGACGAGACCAAGCCGGTCACGCTGAACAACATTCACTTCGCGTCCGGCGGCCCGCACGTGCTGACCCTCAATCTGATCGACGACAGCGATCGGCTCCAGGCCGACAATGTGCGCTATCGCGTCGTCGATGTTGCATCGGAATTGAAGGTGCTGATCGTCGTCGGGAAAAACGACGATGCCTATTACCTCCGCCCGGCCCTGGCGGGGCTCCGCCAATCGCTCCCCGGAAAGCCGGCCACCAGCGACAGCACTTTTCTCCCCGAAGTGATCAACGACCTGGAACTCGGTAACAAAGCGCTGGGAGATTATTCCGCCGTTATTCTCGCCGCCGTCGGGCAAATATCCCCCGCTGAATCCGATGCACTGGCCAAGTACGTCCGGCAGGGGGGTACGCTCGAATTGTTCATGGGTGAAGCGGTCGATAAAGAGAATTACAACTCAATGCTCTACAAGCGCCATAAGCTCTTGCCGGGCGAGTTGGTGAAGGTGATGCGGGTCGGGACCAACGAGAAGGAATACAATTTCGATTTCAAGCCCAAGGCGGCCCTCCATCCGCTGCTGAAGGAATTTGCCGATTCGGAAAACAGCGGGCTCGATCGATTTCCGATCACCGCATACTGGCAGGTGGAACTGCCCAAGGACAGCGCCGCAGAGCGCGTGCTCAATTACGTCGCGCCCAATGACAAGACACCCTCCGACCCCGCGATCACGGCGCATAGCCTGGGCCAGGGCAGGGTGATTTTCGTTTCCACCTCGGCCAACGAAGACTGGAACAAATACGCCGACCGCGAAAACTACACCCCCCTCATCCACGAGCTTCTAAAAGGCTCGGTCCGCACCGGCGACTGGTGGATGAACCGGACAGCGGGCGAGCATCTGTCGATCCCGTCATCGATCCGCATGACCTCAACGCCCGTATTAACTGATTCCACCGGCGGCACCATCGTCGTCTCCCCGCCCGAAGCCGAAAGCATGAGCGCCGCGGCGGCCAACAGCGATGCCGGCAAGGCTGACAAAGACGCATGGCGCGTGTTGTATCACACCGATGTGATTGCCAAGCCGGGCATGTATATGCTGGCACTGGGCGATCGAAAAATCCCGATTGCCGTCAATGTTCCCGCAGCCGACGAGGCGAATGTCACAACGCTGAGCGATGACGCGATTCGTCATGCCCTGGGTGACATTCCAATGACAATGTACGGCGCCGATCTTCCGACCGACGCCGGGGCCGGCCGCGACAGCAATGATTTCAGTTGGTGGACGATGATGCTGGTTTTGGCGCTGGTGGGCTTTGAATGTTTCATCGCCATGAAATTCGGGCACTACCGCCAGCCCCAGGTCGTCACCGGCGCGCCGGGAATCCCGGACTCGCCGCGAGGAATACGGACGGCGACATCGCCGTCGCTGTAGGAGCTTTCTGGTTCCCTCTCCCCTGTACTCAGGGGAGAGGGTTAGGGTGAGGGGCGTTTCGGCAGGTTGCGCATTTGGCGGCACCTCCCCTCACCCCGGCCCTCTCCCCTGAGTACAGGGGAGAGGGAGCAGGCGTAGTTAAGCGATACTGGATCCTTCGAATGTTCAAACGTCTCCTCGAATTCCTCACTGGCCTGGATGCCAAATTCCTCGATTCGCCCGGCGAACTCACTCGCCGGTTCGATCCGCACTGGCCCGGCCCGCTCATTGGCGATGCCGGCAAATGGCCCAATTATCTGCTGGGGATCGCGGCCTTGGCCCTCTTCATCATTCTCTCGCGCCGCACCGCCACCCGGCAGCTTCACAACGTGCGTCTCGCCCTTGCCGCCGGCAGCGCCTTGCTCGCGGCAGCGCTCATCCCGGCTGCCCTGGGCGTGCATTGGTGGAGCATCGCAATTGTGGCGGGGGTTTTGGTTGCGATCGTTTCGCTTTATTTCTCAGGACGCGAAGTGGGATTGATGTCGCTGGGACGCCTCGCCCTTTTCGGCATCCTGCTGATGGTGATCAGTGGAACTCTTGCCTGGAATTCCACTCTCGCCATTGCCGGCGCTCTGCTGGTGATTTACGTGTACCGGCGGGAGGGGCGCTCTGTCGTCGCCCGCATTTTTCTGGGCACGCTCCGTGCCGCCCTCATCGCGTTTGTCCTTCTGCTGCTCAATAACCCGATCATCGGCCGGCTGCGCACGATCACCGAGCCTTCGGTCGTCGCGGTCCTCATCGACGACAGCCTGAGCATGTCGGTCCACGACGTGAACCCGGGCGAAGCCGCCGCGGGAGATACCCGCTTTCAGGCCGGCGTCAAACTCTTCACCGATGAAGACCAGGCGCTGATCAAGAAGCTGGCCAAGGTGCACACGCTGCAGTTTTACACCTTCGATCAAAACGCCAACCCAGTGGGAAAAGTGGCCGGCCCCGATGAATCAGCCGAGAAACCGGAAACGCCCCCCAAGCCTGCCGCGCTTCCTGCTGCAACCGGAAAGAAAGTCTCGGAAACACTGACCGCCGTCGTCCCCGAAGGACCGAGCACGCAGGTTGTCCCCTCCATTCTCACCGTCCTCAACGGACTGCAGGGCCAGCGCCTCGCCGGCGTCGTGGTCATCACCGATGGACGCGATACGCCTACCTCGCCCCTGTCCGAAGCGTACAAAAAGCTGGCGAATTACGGCGTCAAGGTCTACTCCATCGGCGTTGGCTCGGAAAAGCAGCCCAAGAACATCTCGGTTCAATCCGTCAGCATTCAGGACAGCGCCTTCAAGGATGACATCGTCAACCTGAAGACCATCGTCCGCGCCACCGGATATGAGCCGGGCCATCAGATCAAGCTGCGTCTCACCGATGCCACGACCGGGCTTCCCCTGAAACGGCCCGAAGGCGGCCCGGTTGAAAAATCCATCACCGTCCCCGACTCCAAACCCATTGAGGAAGAACTCCTCTTCAAGCCCGACCAGGTCGGCCTGCTCAAGATCAAAGTCGAAGCCGTCCGTCAGCCCGGCGAGCTTGATGAAAAGGACAATGAATGGCTGGCGGAAATCTCTGTGCTCGAGGCCAAGATCACCGTCCTCTATGTCGAAGGATATCCGCGCTGGGAATACCGCTACATCAAGAATGAGATGCTGCGCGACAAGACCGTGCTTCTCTCCTGCATCCTCACCAGCGCCGATCCCACCTTTATCCAGGAACACACCAACCTGAAAGATCGCGGCGTCGATAGCCAGTTCAAGTACTTCACCTCCGCGTCGTTCCCCACCACCATGGAACAGATCATGGAGTGCGATGTGATCCTGTTCGGGGATGTCGATCCCCGGCAATTTTCCGACTCGCAGCTTCAACTGGTTTCCGATTTCGTGAGCAAGAAGGGGGGTGGCTTCGGCATGATCGCCGGCCCGCAGTGGTCGCCGGCCAAATATCACGGCACGCCGATCGAATTGTTGCTCCCCGTCGCGCCGGTCAACACCGACTCAGGCTGGCCGACGGAAACGATCACCGAAGGCTTCCGTCCGGTGCTGACCAAGGACGGCTCGGCGTCGTCGATTTTCCGCTTCTTCACCGATAAGACCCTGAACGAACGATATATCAAGAATGACCTTCAGCCCCTGTTCTGGTATTGCCGGAACATCGTCGCCAAGCCGGCCACGCAGGTGTTGGCCGAGCATCCGACGGATCTGGGCCCCGACCGGCGCAAGGCGCCGCTGCTGGTGCTTGGCCGATTTGGCGCGGGCCGTACGCTTTTCAGCGCCTACGATGATTCATGGCGCTGGCGCTTTTACACCGGCGAAAGCATCTTTGACACCTACTGGATCCAGCAGCTTCGGCACCTCGCCCGCAGCAAAAAGCTCGGTCAGCGCCAGATTACCTTCAGCCCCGAGAAGAAAGTCTATCAGCTTGGCGAGCAGATCAAGCTCGACCTTACCGTTCTCGATCCGGCAATTCTCCGGCAACTTTCCCAGAAGATCGACGTCCATATTAAGGACGAGAAGACCGGCCAGATCATCCGCACTGAAAAGCTGCAAAGCTCGCCGGGCCAGCCTGATACCTATACTGTCTCGTTCGGCGCGGACAAGACCGGCAATTACAAGCTGGAAATCCGCGATGATGTGGTAAACAGCGTCTCCCGTCTGGAAGAAACGATGCAGATCATCATCCCCAGGCTTGAGCTCGCCGACGCGACGGTCGATCGATCGACCCTTTCGCAGATCACCTCCCAGACCGGCGGCGCATCGCTCGCCCTGGAGGAAGCCCGGGCAAAACTTCCCGAGTTGATCCAAAGCGCCGCCCGAACGCTGGCCCCCCCGGACGACCATCCGCTCTGGGACAAGCCGATTGCCCTGGTCATTTTCGTGCTACTTCTGACAATGGAATGGGTGTTACGTAAAGTGTTTGGGATGGTATGAGTCTTTGGTCATTTGTCATTGGTCATTGGTCATTGGTGGATGACAGCGGTGCTCCGGCAAATGACAAATAACCAATGACAAATGACCGCCAATCGATGACAATCGCCCGCAGGAGACAGGGAACGTAAAGGAGTTTCGCATATGTCCACGTCACTTATCGATTCACTCCACGCCGTTCGTCGCAAAGTCCGCACGCTTACCATCGTGTCGGGAATCGGCATTGCCCTGGCGACGGCGGTGGGTCTTCTGCTGGCCATCGTCCTGATCGACTGGGCATTGGGGTTGGACAAACTCCCCCGGCTTATTGTCATGGCCGCCGCCGCGGGCACGCTTCTTTACGTGCTCTGGCACTGGCTGATTCGCCCGGCGATGGTGGCGGTCCATCTGGGCGACGTCGCCGGCCGCGTCGAGCATACCTTCCCGCAGTTCGACGACCGTCTGCGCTCCACCGTCAACTTCATGCAGCAAGAGATCCCCGGGTCGGCGGCCATGCAGGACCTAGTCGTTAAGCAGGCCAATCAAATGGCCGGTGAAATCAACCTTCACCGTGTCATCCTGCGCCGCCCGGTCTATTACTCCGTGCTGGGCGCGTTTGTCTCCATCGCGGTCCTGGCCTTGCTTCTCACCTGGGGCGGACGCACCGGCTGGCTCAAGATCGCCGCCAACCGGCTGATGCTTGGCAATCATCCCTGGCCCAAGTCGGTCGAAATCGCGCTGGACGGCTCCGTTCCCGATCGCGTCGCGGTCGGACAGCGCGTTCCGGTCAAGATCCATCTGACCAAGGGCGATAAGGAATCGCGCAAGGCAATTATCTACTATCGCTATGACAACGGCGCCTGGCAGTCGGAGCTCATGACCCGCAAGGACGGCGCCTACACCGCCATGCTCGATGCCAAGCTCGATCAGGGCCGCAAGAATGCCAAACTCGATATTCGTGTCGAATCCGGCGATAATGAGCTGCCCATCGCACCGATCGCGGTTGTGCCCCGCCTGGAAATCGCCCATGTCGATGCCGACATCACCCCGCCCCCTTACGTCAAGCCCGAGGTGATCTCCACCGCCAATCTCACCGAGCATCCGGCCATCATGGCCGTCGGCTCGAAGGTGGGGATGCGCATCAACTTCAACAAGGACCTCAAGAGCGACAAGGCCGTCGTGCTGCGTCCCGTGAAGGAGGGCGTCAAGCCGCCGACCATCACCTGGGATCGCAGCAAGCCCAGCGTCGCCATCGCCCACTTTGAAGCGGCCGGCTCCTTCCGATTCACCGTCAAGGCCACTGACACCGACGGCTTCCAAAACGCCGGCGGCGAAGAGTATGAGCTGATGGTCCGCGAAGACACGCCGCCCACGGTGCAAATCGAAGAGCCCAAGCGCAGCGAGGACCGCACGCCGGTCGCGGCGTTCGATCTCAAGGCCGTCGCCGAGGACGATTATGGAATCCTGGGCACGCAACTGGTGGTGGACCGGATCAGCGGCGGCGAAAAATCCGCCGACCCCGCCAAAAAGGACAATGCCGCCGGCCCCAATCATTGGGTCGCCGACCTCGTGAAGGACGGCCAGGTCTTCAACGAGTTCACCGCATGGGAGCCCGCCGACAGCAGTCCCGAACGCAAGCGTTATCACCTGACCTATCGCTGGGACCTGAGCAAGCTCCCCAATGCAAACCTCAAGCCGGGGGATGTGCTCGAGTATTACGTGCAGGTGAAGGACAACTACAACCTCAACAACAAGGACCATCCCTGGGTTGCGAGCGGCAAGCTTCGCATCACGATCGTGAGCCTCGAGCAGTTCATGAACGCGATGCAGCTTAAGGCCGAGCAGGTTCAGGGACAGATCGTGGCCGAGCAACGCGCGCAAAAGCGGCAGCAGGTCGAATCGACCACGGTAAAGGAAGGGATCGAGCGCAATAAGAAGTTCGACGAGCCCGATCTCACGCAAGTGAGCCGTCTGGCCAACGACCAGACCAATACGCAGTCACAGACGATGCAGCTTGCCGACCGCTTGCAGCAGATGGCCAAGGAAATGGCCGAGAATAAGGCCCCCGAGGCCGGGCTGAAGAAGACGGTCGAGCAGGTGAAGAATGAGCTTGAGCATGCCGCCCAAGGCGCCATGCGCGAAGCAAAGAAGAACCTTGACGACGCCAAGAACGCGCCGCCGACCAACCCGGCGGGAAAGAACAATCCCCAGGACCCCAAAGCCAAGTCCTCCGCCCAGGACCCGACCAAGTCGGGCCCGCAGGACCCGAAGGCCGGCCCGCAGGACCCCAAGGCCGGTCCCCAAGATCCCAAGGCATCCTCTCAGGATCCCAAAAACAAGCCCGGCGCGCAGGACCCCAAGAACAAGGCTGCCCAGGAAGCCAAGGCCAAATCTCCCGCCGAGCAAAAGGCCCAGGCCGAAAAAGAAGCCAAGGACGCCCAGCAGCGCAGCACGGAACTCGCCAAAGCCGCCGCCAACCAGGAGCAGGCGGCGGATGAACTGGATAAGGCGTCGCGCAAGCTCGGCGAGATGGGCGGGCTGCAGGATGCCCTTGCCCAGATGGAAAAGGCCCGCGAGGAGCAGAAAAAGCTCGCCAAGGAATTCGCCGACAAGAACAAGCAAAATCTCGGCAAGAAGGAAAATGAGCTGAGCAAGGAGGACAAGGAAGCCAACAAGAAGCTGGCTGACAAGCAGAACGAACAGTCCAAGGAACTGGCCCAATCGCTGGAGAAGATGGAGAAGAAGGCGGACAAAATGAAGTCCGACCCCGCCGCCGCCCAGGCCATGAAGGAAGCGGCCCAGATGGGCAAGCAGCAGGGCCTTCCCAGCAAGCAGCAGGAAGCCGCCAAGGACATGCAGCAGAACCAGCAGGCCCAGGCCCAGGCCAAGCAGAAGCAGGTCGAGACCGGCATCGAGCAGATCATCGACAAGCTCCGCGAGGCCCAGCGCAAGCAGCTTCAGGAACTGGCCAAGCAACTGGCCCAGATCCAGCAGTTGCTGGAAGAACTGATCCAGCGCCAGGCCGGCCACAACATTGATAACCTCGTCCTGCAAAAGACTTTCGACAAGGTCGAGACCCAGGCCAAGGAAGAGTTGCTCGAACTTGCCGGCCGCGATCCGAAAAATCTTCCGCCCGAAACCCAGCTCGCCCAGCTCACCCCCAGCCAGGAGCAGACGTATCGCAACGCGGTGGGCGTCGCCAAGCAGGCCGAGTCGCTCCCCGACCCGGCTCCCGCCACCAAGATCACCCAGGCCGCCGGCCAGATGGAGCGGGCCATCGTCCATCTCCGCAGCGGCAAGCTTCCCGATGCCTACAAGCCCCCGCAGGTGGATGCATTGGCCGCGCTCCTCGAAGCCAAGAAAGAAGTGGACAAGGCGGCGGCGAAAGCCAAGGCCGACCTCGACGAGCAGGATTCTGAAACCATCAAGCAGATGTACATCAAGCTGCTCGAAGAGCAGAAGAAGATTGGGGCCGAGGTCCTTCGCATCGACAAGGCCACCAAGGACAACAACGGCGAAGTCCCCCGCGCCGACGCCGTGAATCTTGGCAAGCTCACCGAGCAGCAGGGCAAGCGCATCGCCGACGCCGAGAAGATCGGCAAGAGCCTCAAGCAGCTCGAAAGCATCGTCTACGACTGGGCCAACAAGGATATCATCAAGGCCATGGGTAAGGTGAAGGACAACCTCGCCAAGCCCGACACCGGCAAACCCACCCAGGTCGCCGAGGCCCAGACCGAAAAGCAGCTTCAGGACATGATCGACAGCCTGATTCAGCGCATCCGCAATAGCCCGTTCGATCAGCGCAACAACGGCGGCGGCGGCGGCCAGGGCCAACCCAAGCCCAAGCTCCCCAGCGAAGCCGAGCTGCGGCTTCTCAAGAAGAACCAGGAAGGTATCAATGACGAAACGACAAACGCTCACCAGCAAAAAGAAAAGGATAAGGAAGCGCTGACAACCCTGGGCGGGCGGCAGAACGACCTTCGCGGGCTCCTCGACACGCTGATCCAAAAGGCGACCAACGGCCAGCAGAAGCTTGGGCCGCCCCCCGACCCCAAGGACGAACTTCCAGAGACTGCGTCCAAGGATGAGCTGGATAACAAGGAACTCGATCAGGAACTATTGGAGCAGAAGGTCACTGAAAAGACCGTGGACAAGGGAATCGTGCTGACCGGTAACCGCATGGCCCAGTCGGGCTATCGCTTGAGGCGGATCGACCCTGGCCCCGTCACGCAGGAAATCCAAAAGCGCATCGTCCTGGACATCGACAACCTGATCAAGATGGCACAGCAGCAGCAGTCCAGTTCCAAGCCCAAGCCAGGCAAGGGCCAGCCAAAGGGCCAACCGCAGCCCAAGCCCGAGCAGGGCCAGCAGCAGGTGGCCAAGGGCGAGAAGCCGCAGCAGGGCGGCACCCAGGCCGCCAAGGACAGCGCCCTGTCCCAGGGTTCGCTCAACATCGACCCCAGCGCCGCCGTCAAGCAGGCCCGCGATGAATGGGGCTCCCTGACCGGCCGCGACCGCGCCGCCGTCCAGGAAGGCGCCCGCGACGAAGTGGTCAAAAAGTATCACAAGCTGGTCGAAGACTATTACAAGTCGCTGGCCGAGCAGGCGAGCAAGCGATGACCACGTTTTTGCTTCGTGTCTGTATTGTTAAGCAGGAACCAGTGCAGTCGCGATGAAACGTGGCATTGTAGGGTGGGTGTATTCGCCCACCATCGCCCGGTGGGCGAGTACACGCCACGCTTGACCTGGACGCGAATGGATTGCGTTCGTGGCACGGGTTTCCAACCCGTATTTTTGAATGCCACACGGGTTGGAAACCCGTGCCACAATGGCGTCCTTCGCGCAACTAAATAGACGGGACTTTCCATGATATCCGTCAGCAAACGTCGAATCCTTCTTTCCGCCCTTGCTGCCGCACTCGCGGTACCAGCACTGCCCGTCGCGCGGGCCGACGACACCGCGAAAAAGCCGGCCGCCCCCGCCGGCATCTCCGAGCTCCCCAACCAGGTGCGCGGCGACGAAATCACCGATGCCCAAAAGGCGGCCGTCGCCAAGGGTCTCGCGTGGCTCGCCCAGCGCCAGAAGCAGGGGGACGGCAATTATGGCACCGGCATCGCCGGCTACTCCAACCACGCCGGCATCACCGCCCTCGCGGGCTTGGCGTTCATGCAGGCGGGAAATCTGCCCGGCCGCGGAAAGTACGGCAAGGAAGTCCAGCACTGCCTCGACTTCGTCCTGCAAAGCTGCCAGGAATCGGGCCTCATCGCCTCCGACGCCAGCCAGGGCCCCATGTACGGGCACGGCTTCGCCACCCTCTTCCTTGCTGAAGTCTATGGAATGACCGGCGACGAAGCCGTCAAGGAAAAACTGCAAAAGGCCGTGCGCCTGATCGAAAAAGTTCAAAACTCCGAGGGTGGCTGGCGCTATCAGCCCGCCCCCTTCGACGCCGACCTTTCCGTCACCATCTGCCAGGTGATGGGCCTCCGCGCCGCCCGCGACGCTGGAGTGAAGGTCGAAAAAGACGTCATCGACAAGGCCATTAAATACGTCCGCCGGTGCCAGAACCAGGACGGCGGCTTCAGCTACATGGCCAACCAGGGCGGCGGCATGGGCGGCAGCGCCTTCCCCCGCTCCGCCGCCGGCGTCTGCGCCCTCTACTACGCCGGCGTCTTCGAAGGACACGAGCTCGAAAAAGGCCTCGAATACGTCAAACGCTTCACCCCCGGCACCGGCGGGCACCTCAACGAGGGCCACTTCTACTATGGCTACTATTACGGCACCCAGGCGATGTTCCTCGCCGGCAACAAATACTGGGCAACCTTCTATCCCGCCATCCGCGACGACCTCATCCGAAAAATGGGCGACGCCGGCGACCACTGGTCCGGCGACTTCAGCGACGACTACGCCACCTCCATGGCGCTGATCATCCTGCAAATGCCCAACCGCTATTTGCCCGTGTACAGCGGCAAGGGACCGGGAAGTTAAAGGGCCAGTCCATTCGAAGTACATTGAGGGTGCATCCTGATCCGCCGGCGCTTAAGCACGTTCGTGACACGGGCGTCCCGGATGCGCCTTGTTTCGATGTCCTTGAATCAACACTCCGACAAACACACTGCACGCACGGTCGGCCCTCCATCAGCCATCATTCGGATTATTCACCGCAGAGACGCAGAGGCACGCAGAGAAGACTTGCAATAGAGAAAGAGTCACGTTCATCCATTAGGAAAATCGCAAAGCAACCTTGCGTAACCCAGATTGAATCTTCTTGCATTCTCCGCGCTCTCCGCGTCTCTGCGGTGAATCCTGAAGTGTCCCGATCAAAACGATCTCCATGCCCCGCTTCGCCCTCATTCTCCCCGCCGCCGGCAAATCCGTCCGCTACGGCGGCCCCCGCAATAAACTGCAAGAACTCCTCGGCGGCCGCGCCATCATCCAGCGCGCCCTTGACGCATTCCTGATCCGCCCCGATGTCGCCCAGGCCATCATCGCCACCTCCGTGCCCCAGCAGGGCGAAGACCTCTCCCCACCCGTCGAATCCTCCGACCCGCGCGTCCGCTTCACGCCCGGCGGCGCCAACCGCGCCCAAAGCGTCCTGTGCGCCCTCCGCCAGGTCTCCCCGGAAATCGAATGGGTCGCCATCCACGACGCCGCCCGCCCCCTCATCTCGCAGCACTTAATCGACCAAACCTTCGCCGCCGCGTTAAAGCATGGCGCAGCGGTCCCCGCGCTTCCCGTGCAACTCACCGTCAAGCAGGCCGACGGCCCGCTCCCCGCCCGCGTCCAGCGGACATTGCCGCGCGCCACGCTCTGGGCCATGCAAACCCCGCAATTCATGCGCCGCTCGGCCCTGCTGTCAGCCTACGAGAAATGCCCCGAGCCACTGGAGAACGTGACCGATGATGTGCAGCTTCTGGAACTTGCCGGCGAAGAAGTATGGCTTGTCCCCGGAGAAGAGCAAAACCTGAAGATCACCACCCAGACAGACCTGAAGATCGCCGCGACGTTTCTTGCAGCCCGCCAATAACGAATGCATCACCTTCCATCGCTCGTCAGCGGGTTCCACCAGAGCCGGCCGACGCCCGGCTCATTGACCCAGCGCTTCCACGTGGCGTTGTCCCACCATTCGACATGGCCATCGTAGCACGAGACGTTGGCGCCTTTGGCATGGCGATCCGCCATGACTTCCTCGGCGGGAAAACTTGAGCCGTCGTTCCAGGGCGCGCCGGTCAACTGCTCGTTTTGATAGCGCTGCTCGAGTCCCTCCCATAACATCACCGCCTCGGTCGGCGCCGCGATGCGGGGCAGACACAAGCCGGGCACGCTTAACTGGGAACGATCGAATTGGATTGAGCCCAGGCGGCCGAATCCGCACTGCGATCCGTTCATCAGGTAGCTGGTGAGCCAGTTGGTGCCGACGCGAAAATCCGGGTCGTCCATTGGGCAATGATAGACCTTCTTGTCGTGGAGATACGCCCACAGCACCCCGGTCATGACGCCGTCCTCCGGCGGATGGGCAAGGCCCAGCCATAAAGCTCCGCCGCGATAATCGGCCACGGCATAAAGCCAGCCATAACCATAGAACGTTACTGAGCTGACATCGACGCTGCTGTTCCAGTTGGGATTGGGAAGCTGCCCCTCGTGATCCATGGCGTAGGTGAGGGCGGCGGCCGTGATCTGCCGCAAGTTCGCGGCGCAGTTGACCCGCATCGACGATTTGCGCGCCCGGCTCACGACTGGGATCAGCATGGATGCCAGAACCGCGATCACTCCGATCACCGTCATCAGCTCGATCATGGTGAACCCGCGGCGCTTACCGCCGGCCGGCATCAATTGAGCACACATGCGAGATTCTCCCACGGCCCTGGCCCGGAACCCATCTACTGCAACCTTCGAATGCAGCTTATCAATTCCGGGGTGAGAAGAAATGAGAGTGCAATGAGTCTTCTTGGTAAATGGCTGCTCGCATGCAGGAGATTATGTGCCAGAATTGCCTATACCATATAAACGGCACGGAAATCGCGATTCCTTCGACTTTCTTGGTCCCGTCGCCCGGTACGCCGACGGACGCGGGGGAGGGATGGGGAACGTGGGGTAGGATGAAAATGGAGGGTGTACTTCGTACACCATTGTTGGGCATGGGGCGTGCGGGCGGAGCCCTCCTTCACGCCGGGTCAAGCGACAGCGCCGCCCCGGATTCCGCAGCGCCTCCGTGAGATCCGGGCCGGCGCTGTCGCTTGACCCGGCCTGAAGGGGCCAGTCCATGGTGTCTGCTCCGATGCCCCACCTGGCGTACCGGTTGAAAAAAGGCAACCCGGTCACCCCATATAACGTCGATTTTTCGTCGTGGCGCTGTACATGGGAACGAGGCTGGTTTAACTTTAAAAGATCGAGCGGCTGTCCTGTTTTTCGCAATTTCACGATAGCCCTTCATGCGGCGCATCCTGCTTCTTCTCACCGACCTGCAGATTGGCGGCACGCCTGCCGTCGTGCGCGAGTTGGCGCTGCGATTGACGGCCGCCGGTGGGGCGTATGTGGAAGTGGCCTGCCTGGCGCCTTGGGGACCGGTCGCGGATCAGATTGCCCGGGCCGGCATCCGCGTCACCGCGTTGAACGCACGCAGTCCCCTTAATCTTCCGCAAGTTGTCCTGCGTCTGGCCCGGCTGATTCGAGCAAGTCGCTTCGACACCGTCTTCAGCTTCCTGATCCACGCCAACGCGACCGCGGCGGCCGCATCGGTCCTGTGCCCGCGCGTTCGATTTCTCCAGTCAATTCAGACGACCCAGCCCTGGCCGCGTTGGCATTGGAAGGTGCAGGCCGTTGTCCAGCGAAGGGCGGAGCGGATTATCGTTCCTTCACCGTCCGTCGCCGCCGTGGCGCGAACATGGGCACGGATTCCTCCAGAGAAGATCGTCGTGATTCCCAACGCGGTTCCATGTGGCACGGGCATCCCGCCCGTGTCGGGAAGCGCCCACCCTCAGGATTTCTCGCCGAAGGGTGCGATGAAACATGGGCAGGACGCCCATGCTACGAAGGTTGGCTTCATCGGCCGCCTCGATCCCATCAAGCGCATTCCCGATCTCCTGCACGCCATGACACTTCTCGAGCCCCCGATTCAACTCGACATTTTCGGCGAAGGCGCCGAGCGCCCGAAATTGGAACAGCTCATCATTCGACTTGGGCTGACCGAAAGGGTCACACTCCATGGCGCGATTCCGCAGCCGCACTCGGCCCTGGCGGCAACGGACCTGCTCGTTCTTCCCTCGCAGACTGAAGGGTTTGGGCTGGTGCTGATCGAAGCGATGGCCGCCGGCGTGCCCGTGGTCGCGACAGATGTGCCGGGCATTCGCGACGTCGTGCGAAATGGCGAGACCGGCGTATTAGTACCGGTCGGTTCGCCGGCGCGGCTGGCGGAGGAGATTGGCTCACTGCTGCGGGATGAGCCGCGGCGCAAGTCCCTTATCGCACGGGCTTATCAAGACGTAAGGGAGCGATTTTCGTGGGATGTCGTGGTGCCACAGTATCGGAAAGTTCTCTGGATCGGTAGTGAGTCGGCCCGTTAGCTGCGAACGCTCTGGTTCCCTCTCCCCTGCCTTGCGGTGAGCGCAGTCGAATTCGTATTCAGGGGAGAGGGTTAGGGTGAGGGGCGTTGCGGAAAGTTGCACAACTCGCCGAAATTGCCCCTCACCCCAGCCCTCTCCCCTGAGTACGGATTCGACTGCGCTCACCGCAAGGCAAGGGAGAGGGAGCCAGAGCGCCGTCGGCTTTTTCATTCGTCTCCACTGTCATACAATCCCTCCGGTGCCAAATATGCGACATGAACTCTCTCTCCCCTCATTCCTCTTCCTCACCTTCGCAATCCTCGCCGGCGTCCTCCTCGCCTCGAACTCTGTCCATGCCGATCAATCCGCCGGCGACAAGGCCGCCATCAAAACCCTCCCTCCCTCCCGCGGCGGGCAGGATCTCGTCGGCACCCCATTCCCCAGCCTCCACTTCGATCGCTGGCTGAACACGCCCGGCCAGCGGCCGCTCGACACCGCCAATACTGTCACGCTCTACCGCTGGTGGACAGACACCTGCCCCTTCTGCGCGGCCACCCTTCCCGCCATCGAAAAACTGCGCGAGAAGTATGAGAAGCAGGGACTGAAAATCATCGCGGTCTATCACCCCAAGCCGCCGCGGGCGGTAAAGGATGAGAGTGTGACACAGGCCGCCGATCGAATTGGGTGGAAGGGCCCCATCGCGATCGATGCGGATTGGTCTCAACTGCGCAAGCTCTACCTCAATGGCGACCGGCGGGGGGCCACCAGTGTTTCATTCCTGGTCGATCGCGCCGGAGTGATTCGCTTCGTCCATCCGGGTGTCGAGTTCTTTCCCTCCGACAAACCGGACCAGGCGCAACAGAACGAGGATTTTACGTTGATCGATAACGCAATTGGCGCATTGCTCGCCGAGAAAAAGCGGGACTGAAGTTCCCCCGCGTGTAGTCTTCACGCTCCGCGTGAAGAATTCTTCACGCGGAGCGTGAAGACTACGAAACACGGTCAAGAACCTGTGCACCCTCAACCATGCCTGCCGCGTCACAACTTCCCAAACGCATGGAAATAATTCTTCGCAAAATAAACGCCGGTCAATGCAATCCCGATCAGCAGGATGATCGCACGCAGCCCCTCGCGGCGGATCATGCGGGCGATCGCCATTCCCCAAAAACCTCCGATGATCGATGCCACGGCCATCCCGCCGGCCAATCCCCAATCGATGCGATGGCGAAAGATGAAAATCCCCGCGGCGATGCCGTTGATCAGCGTCGCCAGCAGCACCTTCAGCGCATTCATCTGCCTGATGTCGCTGAGCCCTGAGAACGAAAGCCCGGCCAGCATCAGCACGCCGATTCCCGCGCCGAAGTATCCGCCATACACAGAAATGCCGAATTGAATGAACCCGACGATGATCGTCCAGCCGGGGCTGTGATGCCCTTCCTGTCTACCCGCCCAGCGCGCGATCGGCTTGCTGAAGCCAAAGATCACCGTGGCAAAAAGAAGCAGCCAGGGAATCACCAGTTGGAACGATCGGTCCGGCGTGGTGATGAGCAGGAATGAACCCACCGCGCCGCCAATGAGGCTGATGATCGAATAGCCAATGACCATCCCGCGTGGAATCAGCCGAAAATCTCCCTTTGCCGCGGCCACCGACGCGACCGACCCGGGCCAAAGGCCAACCGTGCTGGTCATGTTCGCGGCCTTTTGCGACAGGCCGCCAAAATACGTGAGGGCGGGAAATGTCAAAAACGTGCCACCCCCCGCGACAGCATTGACAATCCCGGCCAGCAGCGCCGCCACCGTAACCAGAGCAAATTCCATGCGTCTCCCGATCCTCGTACCATTAGCCGACAGTGCCACCGGCGCCCTCACCGGCCGAATTCGCGGTTGCAGAGAGAGCCCACCTGCGTGTGGCGAGATTGTATTCATCCGCGATTGCTTTGCACCCCTCCCACGGCTACACCTTCCCCCAATGTCCCGTCGTTACATCTATGCGGTGCTTGGGATTCTGACGGCGACGGCTGCCTATATGTGCTGGTGCCGGGCGCCGCTCATCTGGGATGGCGCGCCCCAGCTCAGGGAATCGCTGTATGCCGGCGTTCCCTATCATTATCTGACGCGGTTTCACACGCTGATCATCTGGTGGCCTGCTGTTTGGGCGAGCCATTTCACGCATAATCTGACGGTGATTTCGGCGCTGTATGGATTGCCGTTTCTGCTGGCTCCTGTCGTCGCGGTGGGCGTTTCATGGTGGCTGGTGAAGAACGAGGCGCCGCACCTGATCATCTGGCCGATCTTCGGCGTGGCTGCCGGGACATTGCCCGGGCAGATCTTTGTCATTAACGACAGCATCTTTCAGCTCAACCTGTTCTGGCCGGTCCTGATGGCGCTTTTCGTCACGCTTTCGCCGGCAAAGCGAATCATGCTGGTGATGATCGGCGTCTTTCAATTCGTCCATCAGATTGGCGTGATTCTCTTCTTCGGGGCCGCCATTGTCGCGGCCATCGTCGCCGTCGTTGACGTACAGAACCGCCGGCGTTTCGCGGGACGATCGGTGATGATGCTAAGCCTTTTTTGTCTGGCGATGAGCAAGGTGATTTTGACGAACACGCGCCCGCCGCACCGCGATCTGCCGGGGGTGGTTTTTGCATTTTTGGGTGCGGCACTTTTCGTCGCGGCCATCGCGATGAGCTTCGGCAGGCGGAGCATTTTGCTCTCGACGCTGCCGGCGATCGGACTTGTCCTGGCCCTGCAGTGGACATTGCGGGTCCACAAGCCATGGGTGGACAGTCTCCTCGATACCTACGCCGAGCAGGAGGCCGGACTTCTCCAGGCGCTGGCCAATTGGGTGTCAGGCGTCATGGGCTGGCCCATCCGCGGGCTGTGTCTGATGTACACGTGCGGCATTCTGGTGCTGCTTCACCACAGCAGGCAACAATCCGGAAAAAGCACTCCAAAACTTATTGTCGTCACCGGACTGGCGGCATTCCTCTGCGCGACGCTGGCGCTGGCATGCTGGATTCATTGGGCCAGCAACGGGCGGCTCTGGTGGAAGGCCCTGGATTACCGCAGATGGGCCGTTCCCCTGACAACGCCTTTCTTCATTCTGCTGATGATTGAAGTCTGCATTACCGCCGAATCCAACCGCCGCGAGATTGTTGCCGCGCCGCAGTTCTCGCGCTCATTGCGTGGGCCGCTGGCCCTGTTGCTCGCCGCTACTTTTGCAATCGTGCTTAGCTTGCAAAGCACGATTTTTCACAACATGAGCCGGCGGCTTTACAAAGACGTCTCTCATCCGCTGGCGGAAAGGGAGAAGATCCCTCCAGAAGGAACGGTGGCATGGATGAGACAGTCGCCGATCGACCATTGGGGAAGTGTTTCGCTGATGTTATTGATGGAGGAAGAGTCTGCGGAATGGACGCCGAAGCCGAAAGTGGAAAAACCGGTTGGCAAACCGGGTTCGTGAAAGGGACAGGTCGCGCATCGCGGCCCTGGTTGTACCGACGTCCATCCGGCTCCCTCTCCCCTGTACTCAGGGGAGAGGGCTGGGGTGAGGGGCGATTCGTAGAGTTGCGCCATTCTCCACAACGCCCCTCACCCTAACCCTCAGGGGAGAGGGAACCAGATGACTTTGCCGCCACAGTCTTTCCAGCACATTGGGATCCTAAGCTTAGAATTCCACGTGGACAAGTTGTC